>Ga0307508_10000506_pt1 | contig 46624 bp, 39 predicted proteins | sample 9_EM_MG_FD_203089 | JGI IMG/M metagenome (GOLD analysis project Ga0307508, IMG submission 203089) | Populus trichocarpa ectomycorrhiza microbial communities from riparian zone in the Pacific Northwest, United States - 9_EM | ecosystem: Host-associated > Plants > Roots > Unclassified | place... | reverse complement strand
GGCCGGGTCGCCGGCCAGCACCCGGGCCTCGTCGCCGGGAACGGTCGCGATCAGCGCGGCCCCGAGCTTTTCGAAACCCCGGGAGGCGTACGGCGCAACGGCCGTGACCTGGAGTTTCTTGCGGTCGTGGCCCTTGCGCATGCGCAGGAAGAGGATCGGGCACTCTTCCTCGGGCTCGAGGCCGACGACGACCGCGGCCGGCGCGTTTTCCACATCGGCGTAGGTGACGTCGGCGCCGCCCGCCACCGAGGCGGCCAGGAACTCGGTCTCCTCGGCGCTCAGCGGGCGAGCCCGGAAGTCGATGTCGTTGGTGCCGAGCGCGATCCGGGCGAACTTCGCGTACGCGTACGCGTCCTCCACCGTGAGCCGCCCGCCGGTCAGCACGCCGACGCCCTTGCCCTTGGCCGCCTTGAGGCCCTCGGCCGCCGCGAGCAGCGCCTCACTCCACGAGGCCACGCGCAGCTCGCCGGTGGCGGCGTCGCGGACCATCGGGTTGGTGATCCGGTCGTCGGTGGTGGCGTAGCGGAAGCCCCAGCGGCCCTTGTCGCAGTTCCACTCCTCGTTGACCGCCGGGTCGTCGCCGGCCAGGCGGCGCAGCACCTTGCCGCGGCGGTGGTCGGCGCGCAGCGAGCAGCCGGCCGCGCAGTGCTCGCACGCGGTCGGCGTGGAGACCAGGTCGAACGGCCGGGCGCGGAAGCGGTACTGCTCGCCGGTGAGCGCGCCCACCGGGCAGATCTGGATCGTGTTTCCGGAGAAGTACGAGTTGAAGGGAACGTCGCCCTCGCCCTCGCCGACCTGGCCGTCCCCGGTGCCCTCGCCGCCGAAGAAGTCGTCCCGGTAGACGTTGATCTGCTCGCCGGAGGAGCGGTCCATCAGGTCGATGAACGTGTCGCCGGCGATCTCCTCGGAGAACCGGGTGCAGCGCTGGCAGAGGATGCAGCGCTCGCGGTCGAGCAGCACCTGGCTGGAGATGTGGATCGGCTTCTCGTACTCGCGCTTCTTCTCGTGGAAGCGCGAGTCGGCCCGGCCGTTGGTCATCGCCTGGTTCTGCAGCGGGCACTCGCCGCCCTTGTCGCAGGTCGGGCAGTCCAGCGGGTGGTTGGCGAGCAGCAGCTCCATCACGCCGCCCTGGGCCTTCGCGGCCACCGGCGAGGTGAGCTGGGTCTTGACCACCATGCCCTCGGCCACGGTCTGCGTGCAGGAGGCGACCGGCTTGCGCTGGCCCTCCACCTCGACCAGGCACTGCCGGCAGGCGCCGGCGGGCGCGAGCAGCGGGTGGTCGCAGAACCGCGGGATGGCGATGCCCATCCGCTCGGCGACCCGGATGACCAGCTCGCCCTTCTCCGCGGTCACCTCGACGCCGTCGACGGTGAGCGTGACGGTGTCGGTCTTCTTCGCAACGTCCGTCATTGTCAGTGCGCTCCTACCAGGGCCTTCGCGGACAGCCGCGGGGCGGTCCGGCCCTCGATGTAGTCCAGGTAGTCCTGGCGGAAGAACTTCAGCGTCGAGATGACCGGCGTGGCCGCGCCGTCGCCCAGGCCGCAGAACGAGCGGCCGAAGATGTTGTCCGCGGTGTCCTGCAGGGTGTCCAGGTCCTGGTAGGTCCCCTCGCCGGAGAGGATCCGGCGGTAGGTGCGGACCATCCAGTAGTTGCCCTCGCGGCACGGCGTGCACTTGCCGCACGACTCGTGGTGGTAGAACTCCAGCCACCGCCAGGTCGCGTAGACCGGGCAGTCCTGGTCGCTGAAGATCTGCATCGCGGTGGTGCCGAGGATGGACCCCGCCGCGGCGACGCCCTCGAAGTCCATCGCCGTGTCGATGTGCTCGGCGGTGAGCAGCGGCGTCGACGACCCGCCCGGCGTCCAGAACCTCAGGTTGTGCCCGGGCTTCATGCCGCCGGCCAGCTCGATCAGCTCGCGCAGGGTGATGCCGAGGCCGCACTCGTACTGGCCGGGGTTCGCGATCCGGCCGGAGAGCGAGTAGATCATCGGACCGGACGACTTCTCCGTGCCCATGCTCTTCCACCAGTCGGCGCCGCCGAGCACGATGTACGGCACGCTGGCGATGGTGCCGACGTTGTTGACCACGGTCGGGCTCGCGTAGAGGCCGGCGATGGCCGGGAAGGGCGGGCGCAGCCGGGGCTGGCCGCGGAAGCCCTCCAGCGAGTCGAGCAGGGCCGTCTCCTCGCCGCAGATGTACGCGCCCGCGCCACTGTGCACCACCAGGTCCAGGTCGAACCCGGAACCCAGGATGTTCTCGCCCAGGTAGCCCGCCGCGTACGCCTCCTTGACCGCGTTGCGCAGGCGCCTCGCGGCGTGCACCGCCTCGCCGCGGATGTAGATGAAGGCGCGGTTGGACCGGATCGCGTAGGACGCGATGATCGCGCCCTCGATCAGCGAATGCGGGTCGTAGGTCATCAAGGGCAGGTCCTTGCAGGTGCCCGGCTCGCCCTCGTCGGCGTTGATCACGAGGTAGTGCGGCTTTCCGTCGCCTTGTGGGATGAAGCTCCACTTGAGGCCGGTCGGGAAGCCCGCGCCGCCACGACCGCGCAGGCCGGAGTCCTTGATCAGCTGGATCAGGTCGTCGGGGTGCACGTCGAGCGCCTTGCGCAGCGCGGCGTAGCCGTCGAGCCGCTCGTACACCCCGATCTGCCAGGCGTCCGGCGAGAGCCAGCGCTTGGTGAGGACCGGGGTCAGCTTCTGAAGAACCTCGGGCCGTGGCTGAGTCACTTCTGCTCCTCGTTGCCGGCGCTGTTCCCGGCCGGCCGCGCTGCCGCCTTGGGAGCCGCCGCCTTCCGGGCGGGGGGCTTTGGCGCCGCCGGCTCGTTGCGGGCCGGCTTGGTCTTGGTGATCGGCGTGTCCGGGTTGAAGTCGGCCACCGCGATCCCGTGCTCCTGCGCGAGCGTCACGCCGCGCAGCGTGGGCGCCCCGGCCGGGCCGTCGCCGACCGCGCCCTCGTGCTCGTCGGGGAAGCCTGCGAGCTGGTGCTGCAACTGTTTGAGCGAGCAGAGCCGGGCGCCGCGGACGGGCATCGGCCGCTCGCCGGCACGCAGCTTCTCGACCAGGCCGATCGTCGCCTCGGGGGTGGCCTCGTCGAGGGCGAAGTCGTAGTTGACCGTCACCACCGGCGCGTAGTCGCAGGCCGCCAGGCACTCGGCGTGCTCCAGCGTGATCTTGCCGTCGGGGGTGGTCTCGTCGTGGCCGACACCGAGGTGCTCGGCCAACTCGTCGTAGACCTCCTGGCCGCCGAGCACGTTGCACAACGTGTTGGTGCAGACGCTGACCAGGTATTCACCGGTCGGGCGGCGCTTGTACATCGTGTAGAACGTGGCCACCGCGCCGACCTGGGCCTTGTTGATCTCCAGGACCTCGGCGCAGAAGGCGACGCCGCGCGGGCTGACGAACCCCTCCTCGGTCTGCACGAGGTGCAGCAGCGGCAGCAGCGCCGAGCGCTCGCGACCCGCGGGGTAGCGAGCGATGATCTCCAACGCCGGGGCGAGGAGTTTCTCGGCGAGCGGCGCGGCAGCCGGCGAGAAGTCGATCGTAATATCGGACATTTAGCGGTCACACCCACCCATCACGGGGTCCAGGGACGCTCCGCCGGCGATCACGTCGGCCAGCAGGGCGCCCTCGGCCATCGCGGGGATGGCCTGCAGGTTCACGAAGCTCGGGTCGCGCATGTGCACCCGGTACGGATGGGTGCCGCCGTCGGAGACCGCGTGCACGCCGAGTTCGCCGCGCGGGCTCTCGATCGCTACATAGACCTGGCCCGGCGGGACCCGGAAGCCCTCGGTCACGAGCTTGAAGTGGTGGATCAGCGACTCCATCGACTGGCCCATGATCTTGGCGACGTGTTCGAGCGAGTTGCCCATGCCGTCGAGGCCGACCGCGAGCTGCGCCGGCCAGGCGATCTTCTTGTCCGCCACGAAGATCGGGCCCGGGCGGAGCCGGTCGAGCGCCTGCTCGACGATCTTGAGCGATTCCCGGATCTCGGCGATCCGGACCTGGTAGCGACCCCATACATCGGCCGTGGTCGCGGTGGGCACGTCGAAGTCGTAGGTCTCGTAGCCGCAGTAAGGCATCGTCTTTCGCAGGTCCCAGGCCAGGCCCGCGGAGCGCAGCACGGGGCCGGTGACGCCCAGCGCCAGGCAGCCGGTGACGTCGAGGACCGCGACGCCCTGTGTGCGCTCGTGCCAGATGACCTGGCCGCTGAGCATGGCCTCGTACTCCTTGAGCTTCTTCGGCATGTAGACGAGGAAGTCGCGGATCTTCTTGATCGCCGACTCGGGGATGTCCTGCGCGACGCCGCCGGGCCTGAAGTACGCGTGGTTCATCCGCAGGCCGGACGTCTCCTCGAAGATGTCCAGGATGTACTCGCGCTCGCGGAAGCCGTACAGCATCATCGAGATCGCGCCGAGTTCGAGGCCGGTGGTGCCGAGCCAGACCAGGTGCGAGGAGATCCGGTTGAGCTCCATGAAGAGCACCCGGATCGTGGTCGCCCGCTCGGTGATCTGGTCGGTGATGCCGAGCAGCTTCTCCACCGCCATGCAGTACGCGGCCTCGTTGAACAGCGGCGCCAGGTAGTCGGCCCGGGTCACGAAGGTCGTGCCCTGCGTCCAGTTGCGGTACTCGAGATTCTTCTCGATGCCGGTGTGCAGGTAGCCCACGACGGGACGGACCTCGGTGACCGTCTCGCCCTCGAGCTCCAGCACGAGCCGGAGCACGCCGTGCGTCGACGGGTGCTGCGGCCCCATGTTGACGACGATCTTCTCGTTGCTGAGCGGATCGATGCTGCCGGTGACCGTGTCCCAGTCGCCGCCGGTGACCGTGAACACGCGGCCCTCGGTGGTCTCGCGTTCGGTTGCGTAGCCAGATGTCGTCACTGGTAGACCCTCCGCTGGTCGGGAGGCGGAATCTCGGCGCCTTTGTACTCGACGGGAACGCCGCCGAGCGGGTAGTCCTTGCGCTGCGGGTGGCCCTCCCAGTCGTCGGGCATGAGCACCCGGGTCAGGTTGGGGTGCCCGGTGAAGACGACGCCGAACATGTCGTACGTCTCCCGCTCCTGCCAGTCGGCGGTGGGGTAGACGCTGGTCACGCTCGGCAGGCTGCCGCCGGCCGGGATCGCCGCCTCCAGGCGGACCCGGCGCCGGTAGGTCATCGAGGTCAGGTGGTACGTGACGTGCAGGCGCCGCACGTCACTGTTGAGGTAGTCGACTCCGGAGACCGATGAGCACAGTTCGAAACGGAGCGACTCGTCGTCGCGCATGATCTGGCAGACCTCGGCGATCCGCTCCGGCTTGATGTGCAGTGTCAGCTCGTCGCGGTCGACCACGACCTTCTCGACCGCGTCGGCGAAAGCGGGGTACGCATCCTCGAGCGCGTCGGTGACCTCGTCGAAGTAACTGCCGTACGGCCTCGGGCTGCCGACCAGCTCGGGCCGCCGGCGGACCAGGCCGCCGAAGCCGGAGACGTCGCCGGTGCCGCTGATGCCGAACATGCCCTTCTGCTGCTGGTTCGTCGGAACCTGCGCCGGAGCGTCGATGTCGGCGCCGACCGGATCGGCGTTGACCGGTACCCCGCCGTTCGGGTTGGGTTCCACGCTCACTTGAGAAACTCCTCGGTTCCGAGGGCCAGGAACGGCCGTTCAGCCGACTGAGCCGAATTGTTCGGTCGCAAGCTCCCTCACCCCTCCCGAAGGTGCGGCTGCAGCTTCATCCAGTTCTCGATGCGCAACTGTTCCTCGCGGCCCTCCCGGACCGCCTGCTCCCACTCGGCGCGCCGGACCTTGTCCACCCGGTACGACGACGGCATGGCGCCCGGCGCGACGATCGGCAGCTTGCCCTCGGCCCGGCGGGCCTCCAGCATCTTGCGACCGTTCGGGCCGAGCGGCTGGGCCATCACCTTCTCGCGCATCTTGAGGATCGCGTCGATCAGCATCTCCGGCCGGGGCGGGCAGCCGGGCAGGTAGACGTCGACCGGCACGATGTGGTCCACGCCCTGCACGATCGCGTAGTTGTTGAACATGCCGCCCGACGAGGCGCAGACGCCCATCGAGATGACCGAGCGCGGCTCGGGCATCTGGTCGTAGATCTGCCGGACGACCGGGGCCATCTTCTGGCTCACCCGGCCGGCGACGATCATCAGGTCGGCCTGGCGTGGCGACGCCCGGAAGACCTCCATGCCCCAGCGGCCGAGGTCGTAGTGGGGCCCGCCGGCGGCCATCATCTCGATCGCACAGCAGGCGAGCCCGAAGGTCGCGCCCCAGAACGACGACTTGCGCGCCCAGTTGGAGAGTTTCTCGACGGAGGTCAGCAGGATGCCTGCGGGTAGCTTCTCTTCGATTCCCATGTCACATCAGTCCCAGTTAAGCCCGCCGCGGCGCCATACATAGGTGTAGGCGATGAAGACGGTGACGATGAACAGGACCATCTCGACGAACCCGAACTTGCCCAGCGCCCCGAAGGACACCGCCCACGGGTACAGGAAGATGGTCTCGATGTCGAAGATGATGAAGAGCATCGCGGTCAGGTAGAACTTCACCGGGAATCGGCCGCCGCCGATCGGCTGCGGCGCCGGCTCGATGCCGCACTCGTACGCGTCGAGCTTGGCCCGGTTGTAGCGGTTCGGCCCGACGATCGGCGCGATCGACACCGAGAACAACGCGAAGAGCGCGCCGAGGATCAGCAACCCGACGATGGGGACGTAGGGATTGATGGTCATGTTCTCTCCTGCTCAGCTGTCAGCCGCTTCACACTATTGATCCGATACAGCCAGGCCACGACCGGGGTACCTCCGCCGCGCACACACGCTCATACAGCCGGAGCCACCTTGGTCAGTCCATTGATGATCCGGTCCATCGTGTCCCCGCCGCGCGGGTCCGTGAGGTTGGCCAGGAGCTTGAGGACGAACCGCATCAGCGTGGGGTGCGGCATGCCGTGCTTCGTCGCGATCCGCATGATCTGCGGGTTGCCGATCAGCTTCACGAACACCCCGCCGATGCGGTAATAGCCGCCGAAGCGCACGCTGAGCTCCGCGGGGTAGGCGCGAAGGGCGCGCTCCCGGTCGGCGCCGGCCGGGCGGGCCAGGGCCTGCACGGCCACCTCGGCGGCAAGCTCGCCGGACTCCATCGCGTACGCGATGCCCTCGCCGTTCATCGGGTTGACCATGCCGCCGGAGTCGCCGACCAGCATGAGCCCCCGGGTGTAGTGCGGGACCCGGTTGAAGCCCATCGGCAGCGCAGCGCCGAGGATCGGGCCGGCCGCGTTCGCCTCGTCGCGCAGGCCCCAGTCCTCGGGGGTGCCGGCCAGCCAGTCGGTGAGCATCGACTTGTAGTTGGTCCTGCCGAAGGCGCTGGACGAGTTGAGGATGCCGAGGCCGACGTTCACCATGCCGTCGCCGAGACCGAAGATCCAGCCGTAGCCCGGCAGGAGCCGGTCGCGGTCCTGCGAGCTGCGCAGCTCCAGCCAGGACTCGAGGTAGTCGTCGTCGGCCCGGACGCTCGAGCGGTAGTAGCGCCGGACCGCCACGCCGAGCGGCCGGTCGTCGCGCTTGGTAAGGCCCATGGCCAGCGGCAGCTTGCCGGACACGCCGTCCGCCGCGATCACCAGCGGGGCGCGATACTCAACGGGTTCCTTCTCCGGGCCGACCTTGGCCTGGACGCCGATGGCGTGGCCGTCGGCGTCGAGCACCGGACCGATCACGGTCACGCCGGTGCGCAGCAGCGCGCCGGCCTCGACCGCGCGCTTGGCCAGCATGTCGTCGAAGTCCAGCCGGGTGCGGACCAGGCCGTAGTTGGGGAAGCTCGCGAGTTCGGGCCAGTCCAGCTCGAGACGGACGCCGCCGCCGATCACCCGCAGGCCTCGGTTCTGCAGCCAGCCCGCCTTCTCGGAGGTGTCGACACCCATCCGGACCAACTGCCGTACCGCTCGCGGGGTCAGGCCGTCGCCGCAGACCTTCTCGCGCGGGAACTCGGTCTTTTCCAGGAGCAGGACGCGAAGGCCGTGCCGAGCCATGTGGTATGCCGCTGCAGAGCCGCCCGGGCCCGCACCGACGACTATCGCATCGGCCTCGTCGCCGATCGGTCCGGACGGTACTTCGTTGTGCACGGCACACCTCCGTCTCCTGCGGGCTCGTGAAACAGTTCACAAGCGAGCCCAGACCGGAGTCTAGGACGGCCATCGAAGCTCGTTCGGGTTAGGCAACCCTAACTGTTTCGCCCCGGTGAATTGCCCGATCCGCTCTCCGTCAGGGCTCGTTCCGCGCCGTCCTTGTCCTCAGAATCCAGATATTCCCGAAACGTACCGCCCATCGCCCGATCAAGAGCCGCGATCAGCTCATCTACCAGATCTTGCGCCAGCTCGGGGTCCTCGGCGGCTACCATGCGGATCCGGGTGGCCAACTCCATGCCGCGACGCTCGCCCGCCTCGCACTCGTCGATAGCGATGTCGATGTCGGTGTCCTCAATATCCCCGAAGGTCGTCATTCCCCGAGCAAAACAGCCACCCTCGGCCCTCGTGGGCAAAATGACCGTTTTGCACTCGCAAAGAATGCCGTTTCATACCCTCGCGCGACCAGCCTTCCTCACAGCCGGGTCGCGCGGTGCAGGGCGACGACCCCGCCGGTCAGATTGCGCCAGCCGACCCGCACCCACGGGCCCGCATCCGCGATGCGGGCGGCCAGACCCAGCTGGTCCGGCCAGGCGCGGATCGATTCGGCCAGATAGACGTACGCGTCGGGGTTGCTCGACACGCTGCGGGCCACCGTGGGCAACGACCGCATCAGGTACGACAGGTAGATGGTGCGGAAGGCGGCGCTCGTCGGGTGGCTGAACTCACAGACCACCAGCCGCCCGCCCGGCCGGGTCACCCGCCCCAACTCACGCAGCGCGCCCTCGGTGTCCTGCACGTTGCGCAGCGCGAAGGAGATGGTCACCGCGTCGAAGGTGGCGTCCGCGAAGGGCAGCCGCAGCGCGTCGCCCGCGAGCAGCGGCGTCGTGCGCCCGGCCTGCCGCCCCGCGACCAGCATGCCGACCGACAGGTCGACGCCGATCGCGAACGCCCCCGAACGCCCCAACTCCTCGGTCGAGACGCCGGTGCCGGCGCCGACATCCAGCACCCGTTCGCCCGGCCGCAGCCCGAGCGCCGCCCGGGTCGCCCGCCGCCAGCCCCGGTCCCGGCCGAAGGAGAGAACAGTGTTGGTCAGGTCGTACCGCTTGGCCACGCCGTCGAACATCTCGGCGACCTCGTGCGGCTGCTTGTCCAGGTCTGCGCGTGTCACACCGGAATACTCTGCCACCCGGGCAGACAGAACGGGCGGGATGGTCACCCATCCCGCCCGTTCCTTGTGCGTTATATATACGACCGCAATCGGTCGGGTCCGCGACCGTCACCGGGGGAAACAGGCCCGGCTCCGTATCAGGAAGTACTCAGGTGTTACGCAGGCAACGTAACCAGCGAGAACAGGGCGGTACAGGGGTTCACGACGCTCGTTACGAAGGAGCAATCGGCCCCTCACCAATTCGCCGACCCCCACCTGGCCGAACGGTCAGCACGGACCCTCCGAAGGGCCCGCCGCGAGGGCTTGATTCATCGACCTCGGTCAGGAGACGTCGACCAGCGGGAGGGTGCCGCGGCCCGCGCCGCCGCCGGGCATGGCGATCGACGAGAAGTGCGAGACCACACGCTCGTCGGTCGGGTCCTCGGCGGGCGTACGGTGCACGGCCAGGTGGCGGTAGGCCGTGTCGCGCTGGGCCGGAACCCGGTCCGCGGTGCGGATCATGCCGATCAACTCGTGCAGGTTGGAGCGGTGCCGGGCGCCCGCCGAGGAGATCACGTTCTCCTCCAGCATGATCGAGCCCAGGTCGTCGACGCCCATGTGCAGCGAGAGCTGGCCGACGTCCTTGCCAGTGGTCAGCCAGGACGACTGCAGGTGGGCGACATTGTCGAAGAACAGCCGGGACACCGCGATGAACCGCAGGTACTCCAGGGCGGTGGCCTGGGTGCGGCCCTTCAGGTGGTTGTTCTCCGGCTGGTACGTCCACGGGATGAAGGAGCGGAACCCGCCGACCGCATGCGACACCTCGACGGCGTCGTCGCGGTAACCGTTCGCCACGGCCCGGTCCTGCACGTCGCGGATCATCCGGATGTGCTCGATGCGCTCGGCGTTGGTCTCGCCGGTGCCCATCATCATCGTCGCCGTCGAGGACAGCCCGTGGCGGTGCGCGACGGCCATCACCTCGAGCCAGCGGGCGCCGCTCTCCTTGAGCGGGGCGATCGCCTTGCGCGGGCGGTCGGGCAGCATCTCGGCGCCGGCGCCCGCGATCGAGTCGAGCCCGGCCGCCTTGATGCGGACCACGGCCTCCTCGATCGAGACCCCGGAGACCTTGGCCATGTGCAGGATCTCACTGGGCCCGATCGAGTGGACGACTAGCTGCGGATAGGCCTGCTTGACCGCGGAGAAGAGCTCCTCGTAATACGACACGCCGTAGTCGGGGTGGTGCCCGCCCTGCAGCATCACCTGGGTGGCGCCGAGTTCGACGGCCTCGCCACACCGGCGCAGGATCTCCTCGGTGGAGTGCGACCAGCCCTCCGCGTGCTTGGGCGCACGGTAGAAGGCGCAGAACTTGCACGCGGTGACGCACACGTTGGTGTAGTTGATGTTCCGGTCGATCAGGTAGGTGACGACGCCGTCCGGGTAGCGGCGGCGCCGGACCGCGTCGGCCGCCTCGCCCAGCGCGTGGAAGGGCGCCTCCGTGTAGAGCAGCAGCGCCTCCTCGGGCGCGATCCGCCCGCCCTCGGCACCGCGCTGCAGGATGCTGTCGATCTCCGCGTTCGCCGTCACGCCCCGAAGCGTACGTCCAGGGCACGACCGCCCGCAGCGGCGAGGGTCACCCGGCCGCGCGAGTGGCTGGGAGCCGCACGCGCCGGCCCGCTAATCTCTACGAATCGCTCAGGGGGTGTTTCTTGCTCGTCGTACATGCCGGCTGGGTGCCGGGCGCGGACCGGCCGGGCCGTCTGGCGCTCTGGGCCGAGGGTGAAGTCCCGGCGCAGGTCACGGCCTCGCGCGCCAGGCGCCGCCCGCATCCCTTCGCCGAGCCTGCCGGCTCGCTGGCCGTGGCGCTGGGCGAGGCGTCCGAGGACTTGCGTGACGTCCTGGCCGCTTCGAGCGCCGAGTCGCTGACCCTGCGCCTGCCGGGCACCGCCCGCGGTCCCGTGCCCTCCCCCGAGACCGGCGTTGAACCACCCGCGCGCGGGGTGCGGCTCGCCGAATGGACCGTGCCCGCGCTGCTGCTGTCCGGCGACGCGGCCCTTGACGCGCTGGGCACGCTCGCCGAACCCGATCCGGACGGCCCGTGGCTCGCCGGATCCTCGCTGCGCTATCTGTGCGTCCTCGCCGGGCATGCCTACGACCTGGCCCTGCGAGGCCGGATGCTGCCGCAACTGGCCACCGAGGGCGGCGTGCCGGCCGCACGCTGGCGCCCGGTCGTGACCGGCTCCGACGCCGCGACCTACCGCGACTTCGCCGCGGCGATGCCGCCGGTCGTGCGGGCGACGGGCGCCGAGACCGGCCGTACGCTGCGTGACGCCCTCGACGCGCTGGTCGACGCCGCCGCCCGCTCCGTGATGCCGGAACGGCTCCTGGACGGCCATCGATCCGGCCCACGTGCGCCGCTGCCCGACCGGTGGATCGCCGCGCTGACCGCGGCCGATCCGTCCCTGCCGGGCGCGCGGCCGGCCGAGGTGCGCGACCTGGGCACGGCGCTCGGCGACTGGATGCGCGCGGCCAACGAGGCGAACGGTCCGATCCGGGTCGGCTTCCGGCTCAGCGAGCCGCGGCCGGGCGGCGACGACTGGGGGCTGGAGTTCGCGCTGCAGTCCGCCGAGGACCCCAGCCTCTATCTGCCGGCCGCCGACCTGTGGGACGGCGTCCGCTTTCCGGGGCTGCCGCAACGGGCCGACGAGACGCTGCTGGCCGGGCTCGGCCGGGCCGTACGGCTTTTCCCGCTGCTGCACGCGGCGCTGCGCGACCAACGGCCCGACGAGATGGTGCTGGACACCGCCGAGGCGCACGAGTTCCTGAGCCAGGCCGCGCCGCTGCTGCAGGCCGCCGGCTTCGGGGTCCAGCTGCCGGCCTGGGCCGGGCGCAAGGGCGTCGGGCTGAAGCTGACCACCCGGTCGAAGTCCAAGGCGGCCACGTCGCGGGCGGCCACCGCCTCCGGCTTCGGGCTGGACCAACTGGTCGACTTCCGGATCGACCTGGTGATCGGCGACGGCGTGGTGAGCGCGGAGGAGCTCGCCGAGCTGGCCCGGCTCAAGGTGCCACTGGTGCGGGTCCGCGGCCAGTGGGTCGAGCTGGACGACCGGCAGCTGCAGGCGGCGCTCAAGGCCGTCGACCGCCGGCTCGAGGGCGAGCTGACCGCCGGCGAGGTGCTCCAGCAGGTGATGGACGGCGGCGAACAGGACCTGCCGCTGGTCGAGGTCGACGCCGACGGCGAGCTGGGCGATCTGCTCTCCGGCCAGGCCGCCGAGCGCCTGACCCCGGTGCCGACACCGGCCGGGTTCCACGGCAGCCTGCGGCCGTACCAGGAGCGGGGCCTGTCCTGGCTGCACTTCCTGGCCCGGCTGGGTCTCGGCGGCATCCTCGCCGACGACATGGGCCTGGGCAAGACGGCGCAGACCCTCTCCCTGCTGCTGACCGAACGGTCCGCCGGCGAGCAGGTCGCGCCTACCCTGCTGATCTGCCCGATGTCGCTGGTCAGCAACTGGCAGAAGGAGGCCGCGCGGTTCGCGCCGGGCCTGCGGGTCTACGTGCACCACGGCGGCGCCCGGCTGCGCGCGGACGAGCTGGCCTCCGCCGTCGACGAGGCCGACCTGGTCATCACCACCTACGGCACGGCGACCCGCGACCTGGCCGTGCTCCGCGAGTTCGGCTGGGGACGGGTCGCGTGCGACGAGGCACAGGCGATCAAGAACAGCGGCACCCGGCAGGCCCAGGCGATGCGGGCGATCCCGGCACGCACCCGGCTCGCCCTCACCGGCACGCCGGTCGAGAACCACCTGGCCGAGCTCTGGTCCATCATGGACTTCTGCAATCCGGGCCTGCTCGGCTCGGCGAAACGGTTCCGCCGCCGCTTCCAGGAGCCCATCGAGGCCCGCCAGGACGAGGACGCCGCGGCGGCCCTGAAACGGGCGACCGGGCCGTTCGTGCTGCGCCGGCTCAAGACCGACAAGACGATCATCTCCGACCTGCCGGAGAAGAACGAGATGAAGGTCTGGTGCACGCTCACCGCCGAGCAGGCGACGCTCTACGAGGCCGTCGTCGAGGACATGTTGGGCACCATCGCCAGCACCGAGGGCATTGAGCGCCGAGGCAACGTGCTGGCCGCGATGACCAAACTCAAGCAGGTCTGCAACCACCCGGTGCACCTTCTCAAGGACGGCACCCGGCTGCCCGGACGGTCGGGCAAGCTGGCCCGCCTCGAGGAGCTGGCCGCCGAGATCGTCGAGGACGGCGACAAGGCCCTGATCTTCACCCAGTACACCGAGTGGGGCTCAATGCTGCAGCCATACCTGGCCGCGCACCTCGACCGCCCGGTCCTCTGGCTGCACGGCGGGCTGACCAAGGCACGGCGCGACGAGATGGTCGAGCGGTTCCAGACCGACGACGAGCCGATGCTCTTCCTCCTCTCGCTGCGGGCCGCGGGCACCGGCCTCAACCTGACCGCGGCCAACCACGTCGTGCACGTCGACCGGTGGTGGAACCCGGCCGTCGAGGACCAGGCGACCGACCGCGCGTTCCGCATCGGGCAGTCGCGCAACGTCCAGGTGCGCAAGTTCATCTGCACCGGAACACTGGAGGAAAAGATCGACGCGATGATCGAGCGGAAGAAGGCGCTCGCCTCGTCGGTGGTCGGCACGGGCGAGGACTGGATCACCGACCTGAGCACCGACGCGCTGCGCGAGCTCTTCGCGCTCGACCGGGCGGCGGTGCGCTGACATGCCGTTCGATTCCGAGCGCCGGTTCTTCGAGGCCAGCAGGCCGATCGAGGTGGACGGCGGCATCGCGGTCCGGGCCAAGCGCGGCAAGATCGGCGAGCACTGGTGGTCACGCCGCTTCGTGGACGTGCTCGAAGGGATCTGCGACGGCGGGCGGCTGGCGCGCGGGCGCGCGTACGCCCGCAAGGGCCAGGTGATGGACTTCGCGCTGAAACCCGGCCGGGTGACCGGGCGGGTGCAGGGCTCCCGCCCGCGGCCGTACGAGGTGACCATCGAGATCGCGGCTTTCGACGAACAGCAGTGGTCCGCGGCGACCGAGGCGCTCGGCGCGCAGGCCCTCTACCGCGCCGCGCTGCTCGCCGGCGAGATGCCACACGAGATCGTCGACCTGTTCGCCGCGCTCGAGCTGCCACTCTTCCCCGACCGGCTCGACATCGCGTGCAGCTGCCCAGACTGGAGCGTGCCCTGCAAGCACGGCTCGGCGGTGCTCTACGTGCTGGCCGAGGCCTTCGACGACGACCCGTTCCTGGTGCTGGCGTGGCGCGGCCGGGACCGCGACCGGCTGCTGGGCGCGCTGCGCGGCACGCCCGAGCCGGTCGAGGCGATCGACCCGCTGGCGGTCGACGACGAGCCGCTGGAGTCGCGCCTGAGCGACTTCTACACCCCCGCGATCAGCCTGAGCCGGCTGCGCGAGCGGCCCGCCCGGCTGGCCACGCCCCCGGAGCTGCTGTTGCGCGCCCTCGACCCCCCGCCGGTACGGGTCGGGAAGATCCCGCTCGCCGACCTGTTGCGACCCGCCTACCAGGCGTTGGCCGACCCGGACGGCGGCATAGGGTCGATCCATGAGTGAGATGAGCTACCGCCGGCTGGGCGCCTCGGGCCTGGTCGTCTCCGTGGTCGGCGTCGGCTGCAACAACTTCGGCCGCAAGCTGGACGCGGACGGCGCCAGGGAGGTCGTCGACGCCGCGTTCGACGCCGGGATCACGCTGTTCGACACCGCCGACATCTACGGCACGCCGCACGGCGCCTCCGAGCAGTGCCTGGGGGCCGCCCTGAAGGGCCGGCGCGACGAGGTCGTGCTGGCCACCAAGTTCGGCATGAGCATGAACGGGCTGAACGGCAACGACTTCGGAGCCCGCGGCTCGCGGCGGTACATCGTGCGCGCCGTCGAGGCCTCGCTTCGCCGGCTGGAGACCGACTACATCGACCTGTACCAGATGCACGTGCCCGACGAGGCGACCCCGATCGACGAGACGCTCGCCGCGCTCGACGACCTGGTCCGCGCCGGCAAGGTCCGTTACCTGGGCAGTTCGAACTTCGCCGGCTGGCAGATCGCCGACGCCGACTGGACCGCGCGCTCGGGCGATCGCACGCCTTTCGTCAGCGCGCAGAACCGTTACAGCCTGCTGCAGCGCGGGGTGGAGGCCGAGGTCGTGCCGGCCTGCGAGCACTTCGGCATCGGCCTGCTGCCGTTCTTCCCGCTGGACAGCGGCCTGCTCAGCGGCAAGTACCGGCGCGGCGAGAAGCCGGCCGAGGGCACCCGCCTGGCGCTGGAGCGTTACGGGCCGGTGCTGGCGAGCGCCGATTGGGACGCCGTCGAGGCGTTGACCGCGTTCGGCGCCGAGCGCGGTCACAGCCTGCTCGACGTGGCGATCGCCGGCCTCGCGTCCCGGCCGGCGGTGGCCAGCGTGATCGCCGGGGCGACCACCGCCGAGCAGGTGCAGTCGAACGCGGCCGCCGGAGCGTGGCAACTGAGCGTCGAGGACGTGACAGCGCTGGATACGCTGCTGGCGGCCTGATCGGATGACCTGTCCGAACGGACGGTTCGGATCAAGGTCGGATGCCTGCTATTTTTCGCCGCGAGTGACTACCCGACCGGTTGGATGATCTTTGTCGGATAACGTCCTGGTTGAGCGCCTCCGGCGCCACCTGGCGATCCTCCCGGTCCTCGCCGCGGCGGTCGCCCTGCGGGTCTACTTCCTACACACCTACCCGTACGCGTTCTTCTTCCCGGACAGCCGTGCCTACGTGGCGACGGCCGCCGACCGCACGCCGTACACGGTCCGGCCGTACGGCTACTCCTGGCTGTTGCAGCCCTTCGTCAACGATCCACACATCGGCGTCGCCGTCGCCCAGCACCTCGCCGGCGTGGCCCTCGTCCCGATCGGCTACGCGTTCCTGGTCCACCGCAAGGTCAGGCCGTGGCTGGCCGCGCTCGCCATGGTCCCCTTCGCGCTGGACGCCCGCGAGATCACCCTGGAGCACTACGTCCTGGCGGAGACGGCCTTCGTGGTGGCGACCGCGGCCGGGCTCTTCCTGCTGGCCTGGCGTGACCGCCTCGGCTGGGTGGGTGCGGCCCTCGGCGGCCTCGCGCTCTCCTTCGCCGCGATCACCCGTACCGTGGGGCTGCCGGTGCTCGCCCTGGTCGCGGCGTACCTGCTCGTCCGCCGGGTGGGCTGGCTCAGGCTGGTCGCCTTCGCCCTGCCGGTGGTCGCCGTCCTCGGCGGGTACGTGACCTGGTACCACGAGTACCACGGCGTCTACGCCTTCGGGCAGTACCAGGGACGCTTCCTCTACGCGCGGGTCATGCCGATCGTGGACTGCGACCGCCTCGCGCTCACCACGCGGCAGCGCACGCTCTGCATGCCCGACCCGCCCGCCGACTGGAAACAACGCCCCGACCAGTACATCTGGAGCGCGCTCAGCCCGTCCCGCCGGCTCTACGCCAACGAGCGCTACGACAAGTTCCTCGGCGACTTCGCGTCCACGGTGATCAGGCAGGAGTCGGGCGCCTACCTGGCCATGGTCGCCGAGGAGACGTCCTGGCACCTGCGCCTGCACGCGCCGGTCACCGGCCAGGCCGAGTGCCTGACCCGGCAGTGGCTCCCGCCGGCCACCCCGGGCGCCCCCTGCGTCCCGCGTTACTACCTGCCCACCTTTACGCCCGGCGGTCAGCCCCCACAACCGTTCCTCGTCACGACGGCGGACACGCGCCGGCTGGAGGCGTACGGCAGGTTCGCCACCACCCCGGGCCCGCTCTATGCGATCGGCGTGGTCGTGGCGGTCTTCGCCGCCCTCTGGCGGCCCCGCCGCCGGCCCTGGCGCGACGCCGCCGACGGCCTCCTGTTCGCCGGCGCCGGCTTCGCCCTCATCGTGATCAGCGTCGCGACCAGCCTCTTCGACTACCGCTACGGGGTGCCGGCGGTGCTGCTCATCCCCGTCGGCCTGGCCCTGTCGATCACCCGGCTCACCTCGACCGGGGCCACCTCCACGATCGAACCGACCTCCGGGGACGCCGAGACGGCAAGTGAAAGTGGTCAGCCATGCCCGACGAACACCGAGACATCGAAGTCAGCGTCCTGCTCCCCTGCCTGAACGAGGCCGAGACTCTTGAGACCTGTATCCGCAAGGCGCTCGGCTCGCTCGCCGATCTCGGCGTCGTCGGCGAGGTCCTGGTCAGCGACAACGGCTCCACCGACGGGTCGCCGAAGATCGCCCGGCGGGCCGGCGCCCGGGTCGTGCACGCGCCGCGCCGGGGCTACGGCGCCGCGCTGATCGCCGGCATCGCGGCGGCCCGCGGCCGCTACGTGATCATGGCAGACGCCGACGACTCCTACGACCTCGCGAATCTCGGGCCGTTCATCGACCAGTTGCGCGCGGGCCACGACGTGGTGATGGGCAACCGGTTCCGCGGCGGCATCGCGCCGGGCGCCATGCCGTTCCTGCACCGCCGCCTGGGCAACCCGGTGCTCTCCTGGCTCGGACGGCGGCTGTTCGGCCTGCACGGCGTCGGCGATTTCCACTGCGGCATCCGCGGCTTTCGCCGGGACCGCATCCGCGACCTCGACCTGCGGATGCCGGGCATGGAGTTCGCCTCCGAGTTGGTCGTCCGGGCCGCGCTCAACGACTACGACATGGTCGAGGTGCCAACGACGCTGCAGCCCGACGGCCGCAGCCGGTCGCCGCACCTACGCACCTGGCACGACGGCTGGCGGCACCTCCGCTTTCTGCTGGTCTTCGCGCCGCGGCGTACGCTGCTCTGGCCGGGCCTGGTCATCCTCCTGCTCGGCCTGGCCGGCACGGTGACACTGGCCACCGGCCCGCGGCGGGTCGCCGGGGTGGAGTTCGACGTCGACGCCCTGGTGTATGCGTGCCTGGCCGTCCTGACCGGCGCCCAGGTCCTGCTTTTCGGTGCGTTCGCCGAGTTGTACGGCCAGTTCGAGGGCCTGGTCCGGCGGGACCGGCCGAGCCCGTGGCTGCGCTGGCTGAGCTTCGAGCGGTCCATCCTGGTGGGTTGCACGCTGATCGCGGCCGGCCTGGTCGGCACCACGATCGCGCTGACGACCTGGGGCAGCACGGGGTTCGGCAACCTCGACACACGCGAAACACTCCGCGTGGTGCTACCGTCAGCGACCGCGATCGGACTCGGCATGATCAGCGTCTTCTCCGGGCTGTTCGCCAGCCTCCTCACGCTGCGCGGGATGCGACCGCGACCACCCGCCCCACCAGGCGTTCCGCCCCGCCAAGCCGGCGGATCCGTTATCGAAAAGATCCCTAACGGACCTGTGACCCATGACATATGACTATTGCGCATTTACATGTAGCGATCGATGCTCCGCCATGCGATCCATTTGGATCTTCATGCTGCGAGGAGCACGTGCATGCCCAACCAGGCAAGAGGGGTGTTGTCGGCATCCCTGATATCCATCGGGATGCTGACCGCGGCCGCCTACCCGGCCGCCGCCTTGGCGACACCCCGCGTCACCACCCTGGCCGCCGCCAACCAGCCGGCCCGCGATGTCATCGTGATGCTGCGAAACCAGCACACCGACCTGTCCATCACCCGGAGCGCCGCCTCGCCGCGCGTCAAGGCCGAAAAGCTGGACCAGGCCCCCGTGATCGCCAAGGCGAAGTCCGCCGGCATGCGTGACGTCCGGGGCTTCACCAGCGTCAACGCCTTCGCCGCGACGGCGACCACCGCGCAGATCGCGGCGCTGAACGCCGACCCGTCGGTCGCCGCGGTCTACCCCGACCTTCCGATCACCGAGGCGCCCGCCGCGGCAGAGGCGAAGGCGCCCGCCACGGGCGCGGCCCCGTCGGCGGCCGACAACTCGACGATCTGCCCGTCCGACCCCACGAAGCCGCTGCTCGAACCCGAGGCGCTGCAGACGACCGACACCGCGTTCGACGATCCCCGCACGCCGCAGGCGCAGGCCCTCGCGACCGGCGCCGGCGTCAAGGTGGCCTGGCTCGCCGAGGGCATCGACATCGACAACGCCGACTTCATCCGCGCCGACGGCAGCCACGTCTTCGTCGACTACAAGGACTTCTCCGGCGAGGGCCCGGACGCGCCGAGCCCGGCCGCCGAGGCGTTCGGCGACGCCAGTTCGATCGCCGCGCAGGGCCGCCAGGTCTACGACCTCGCCGACTACGTCAACCCGGCGCACCCGCTGCCGAAGGGCTGCACGATCACCGTCCGCGGCGTCGCCCCCGGCGCCAGCCTGATCGGGCTCAAGGTCTTCGGCGACTCCAACACCGCGCCGACCTCGCGGTTCATCCAGGCGCTCGACTACGCGGTCAACGTGGCCGGCGCCGACATCATCAACGAGTCGTTCGGGTCGAACCCGTACCCCGACCTCGGCAACGACCCGATCTCGCTGGCCGACGCGGCGGCAGTCGACGCGGGCGTGACCGTCGTGGCCAGCACCGGCGACGCCGGCACCGCGGGCACGATCGGCTCGCCGGGCAGCCTCGACAAGGTGATCTCGGTGGCCGCGACGACGACGTTCCGGTCCTACTTCCAGGAGGGCTTCGCCGGTGTCGGCCTCTCGAACGGCACCTGGGCGAGCGGCAACATCTCGGGGCTGAGCTCCGGCGGCGTCACCCAGCACGGCCGGGTGCCCGACCTCGCCGCCCCCGGTGACCTCGGCTGGGCGGTCTGCTCCACGAACACGGCCGTCTACAAGGAGTGCCTCAACGACGCCGGCAAACCGTCACCGATCTTCAACTTCGGCGGCACCAGCCAGTCGTCCCCGCTCACCGCGGGCGCCGCGGCGCTGATCATCGAGGCCTACCGGAAGACCCACCACGGCGTACGGCCCGCGCCGGCGCTCGTCAAGCGGCTGCTGACCAGCACCGCGACCGACCTCGGCCACCCCGCGTACGAGCAGGGCGCCGGTCAGCTGAACGCGCTCGCCGCCGTGAAGGCCGCGATGAGCTGGAAGGACGCCAACGGCTCGCCGTCGGCGCAGGGCACCGCGCTGGTCGTGGACAAGACCCAGCTGGCCGTCGACGGGCAGCCGGGCAGCACCGTGCGCTCCAAGCTGACCGTGACCAACGTCAGCCGGAACGCGCAGAGCGTGCGGCTGTCGACGCGTACCCTCGGCAAGACCGTGAGCCGCAAGACCGGGACGGTCACGCTGGACACGGCGACGGCGCCGACCTACATCGAGTCGATCGGCACGGTGCGCAGCTACGTCAAACAGACGTTCAGCGTGCCGGTCGGCGTCGACCGGCTCGACGTGGCGTTCGCGGCGACCACGAAGGCCTCGCCGCCCCGGGTCATCCTGATCGACCCGCACGGCACCTACGAGGCGTACTCGATCCCGCAGGGCGTCGGCAACTACGGGCACGCCGACGTGCACTACCCGGCGTTCGGCACCTGGACGGCGTACTTCGCGCTCAGCCAGGGGTCGAAGTTCAGCGGGCCGATCCACTATGAGATCACCACGTCGGACTTCACCGGCTTCGGGTCGGTGTCGCCCTCGACCGTCAGGCTCGCGCCTGGGCAGAGCAAGACGGTCACCGTCACCACCACGCTGCCCAAGCAGCCGGGCGACGTGAGCGCGTCGGTCCAGCTCACCACCCCGCTCGGCACCACCACCTCGGTGCCGCTGACGGCGCGCACGCTGATCCCGACCAGCGCCAAGACCGACCGGTTCTCGGGCGTGCTGACCGGCGGCAACGGGCGCGGCGGATCCAGCGCGGTCGGCCAGGGCAACGTCTACTACCTGGACGTGCCGGCCGGCAAGAAGGACCTGGGCATCGGCGTCACGCTCGCCGATGACCCGAGCGTCACCTACTACGGCGTGCTCACCTCGCCCGACGGGCAGGTGTACTCCTACCAGAGCAACGTCTACGTGGCCCCCGGCGACAAGGCGGTGAACGACAAGTCGCTGCAGATCTACCGGCGCAACCCGGTCAAGGGCCGTTGGGTGCTGTCGCTCGACTTCACCAACTCGGTCAGCGGTCTCGCCGTGTCGCAGCCGTTCAGCGGCACCGTGAGCTTCGACTCGGTCAAGGTCAGCGCCGGGATGCCGACCGGCGGCAAGGTGCTGGCCAGGGGCCAGGCGGTGACCGTCCCTGTGGAGGTCACCAACACCGGCGCGTCGCCGCTGTCCTACTTCGTCGACGGCCGCCTCGACACCGTCGGCGACCTGCCGTTGGCCGAGGTGTCCGGCGCCTCGACGGACATCGCGCTGCCGGTGCCCGCGGGCGTCCTCCCGTTCTGGCTGGTCCCGAGCGAGACGAAGCAGCTCACCATCCAGGCGTCGGGAACGCAGCCGGTCAACCTGGACGTCTTCTACTACTCCGGCGAACCCGAGGTCTACTCGGCGGCACAGGGCGACAGCGCTACCGTACGGGTCGACGCCGCGCAGGTCTCCCCGGGCGTCTGGATGTCCGACATCGGCCAGACCGGCCCGTTCGCGGGACCGGCCCCGGCCGGCAAGGTCTCGGTGGCAGCGGTTGCGCGGGGCCAACTCTTCGACCCGGCGGTGGCCTCGTCGACCGGTGACTACTGGCAGGTGGCCGTCAACCCGGCCGCCGACCCGGCGCTCGCGGCGTCGATCCGGTCGACGGTCGCGGCCAGCCGGTCCGGTGCCACGTCGGGCTCCGTTTCGGGCTCCTTGTCGGCCTCCGCGTCGGGCTCTCCTGCGGCGACCGCCGTGCCAGCGCCGGTCCTCCTCGCGCCGGGCAAGAGCACGACGATCATGGTGACGATCACGCCGGGCGCCGCCAAGGGCTCGATCGTGAGCGGCCACCTCTACGTAGACACGATCAGCCAGTACACGCTGTCCGGCGACGAGTTGGTCGACCTGCCGTACAGCTACAAGGTCGGCTGACCCGCAGCACTCACGAGGAACGGGGGACGGCGGTCGCCGTCCCCCGTTTCGCTGCCCGGATCACCCGAATGGCCCGTGACTGGCCTGCGCGGGTGGGCCGCGGCCCACCCGCGTACTGGTCGAATCGGTCGAAACCATGACCGGCCCCGCCGATCAAACCTCGGCGAAGGCCGGGCCGCCCGCCGGAAGGTCCGGCGCCTCGCCCCGGGCGGCGGCCCGGCGGGCAAACTCGCGTACGCCGCGAAGCTGGCGCTCGCCGAGGGAGAAGTCGAGGGCGCGGAAGTAGGTCGCCAGGGTCGCCGCGTCGAACGGCTCCCAGCGCGCCGCGGCGGCCGCGACCTCGTCCAACTCGGCCCGGCACACCTCGAGCGAGCGCTGGAAAGCCTCGTGCACGTCCTTGACCGCGCCCGGGTTCGCCCCCGCGAAGTCCTTGCGAACGGCCCAGACCGCGAAGACCATCGGCAGGCCGGTCCAGTCCCGCCAGGCCTGGGCCAGGTCGACGACGAGCAGGCCGTTCTTCGGGGCCTCATAGGTGGCACGCAGCGCCGGGTCGCCGATCAGCACGCCGGCGTCCGCCTCCATGAGCATCTGGGTCAGCTCGGGCGGGCAGCGGAAATACTCGGGCTCGGCGCCGTAACGCTCGGCCAGCAGCATCTGGGCAAGCAGCACGCCGGTGCGGGAGGTCGAGCCGAGCGCGACCGGCCGCCCGTCGAGCTCGGCGAGCGGCCGGGTCGAGATCAGGTTGACCGAGAGGACCGGGCCGTCACTGCCCACCGCGAGGTCGGGCAGCAGAAGCAGGTCGTCGGCGTTGCGCAGGTACTCCACCAGGGAGATCGGGCCGATGTCCAGGTCGCCGGTGACGAGCGCGGCGTTGAGCCGGTCGGGCGTGTCCTTGCGCAGGTCGACGTCGAGCAGGGCGCCCGAGCGCATCAGACCCCAGTAAATCGGGAGGCAGTTGAGGAACTGGATGTGCCCGACCCGGGGCCGACTTGCACTGTCGGTCACGCCGAGCCTCCCACGTTGCAGTCGGTCATCCCCCGACCGTATCCCGCGCCCGCACCGCCCGGCACGTCGCTCAGGTCGCACCTGCCCTCCTAGCGAACCACCAGCAGGCACGCGCGGTAGTCCATCACCGTCACAGCGCACGACATCGCGACCGTCAGCTTCAGGTCAGATGGCCACCGTGAGGTACTCGAGGTACCGTTGGCTCGAAGGAGGTGCCCCAGTGACAACATCCAGCGCTCCTCGCCGGCAAGCTCCGCTCAAGGTCGACCCGGCGATCGACGAGCTGATCTCCAGCGGCGCCAACTTCCTCGGCATGACGAAGAAGGACCTGGTTGCCGAGGCGGTTCAGTTCTATCTCGATGCTCGACGTGAGGAGATGCGCCAGCGCATGGGCGAGCTGATGCGGCAACTCGACGGCACCAGAGCGTCGCGGATCGCCCTGCTGGCGGGGCTGACACGCGAGCAACTCGACGAGGTCGGTGGCGCCGACGAGAGGGGCTGACGGATCGCCATGGAACCCGCCCGCCCCACCTTGCGCTGCCTACGCCAGGACCTCGACCTTGGCATTCCGCCTGTGGACGAACCACTCGATGAGATCAACCATCCTTTGTTGGCGAAGGTTAGCGAGCAGTTCCGTGACGCCGGCGCATCACGCGAGCGAATCGCCGCCGTTGACGATCTTGTGTTGTTCAAGGCCAAGATCTAGCGATGGCGCGGTGCGGTCTGGATCGACGACCCGAGCAGTGACGTCGACGTCTGGCTCGTGGCGGCTGGGTGGCGCGAGGACGGCGCGGCAACTGACTTTTACGCCAGGCTGGCTGCCGTGGCCACGGTCGCCCGATCGCGCTACAACGCCACTCACGCTAAGGCGATCACGCGAGCACAGCACGATCTTCGGTGGTGCCGCGCTCGGCATACAGATTCGCGCGAATCAAGGTCACGAGACGTACGTCGCGGTCCGGATAATCGGCTCGGTCCCCGAAGCGCTGACCGTGATCGTCTTGGACCTCGTGCCAGGCTGCGATCTCGACGGCTGGTTCCCAGAGTATTCCTTGCCCGAGCGGCCGCTCGATGCAGCCGAGCAGGCCTGGTCCAACCTGATGAACCCCGTCGAGGCAGCGAAGTTGCTCGACGAGGGCGGAGATCCCGCATCACATCGGCCGTGAGACGCCTCAGGGTCGGCGTGGTCCGGGTCGGGATCTTCGCGGAACTGGATGTTCGCAAACCCGGGCTGGCCGGCGTTTCGCTCAAGCCTCGACGGTATCCCGCGCCGGTAGCGGTTCGACCTTCAGCTGCTCGTCGCCGAAGTCTGCGATCAATTTGAGTGTGCCGCCGAGCGCGGCGATGTAACGGGCGAGGACCTCCTGGGTCGAGACGTCGCCCGCCTCGATCTGCGACACTCGCGCCGCTGAGATGCCCATTCGACTGGCGACCTGCTCCTGGGTCATTTCGCGCCGTTTGCGAAGCTCAGCCAGACGCCAGCCCCGGGCGCGGTCGAGTATCTCGCCGACCCCTGCATCAAAAGCCTCCTGGCCACCAGCGGTTTCGACCGCCCGCTCAAGGTGACCCGAGTCCCGCCATCGCTTAGTCCCGCTCATCGCCTATCTCCTCTTGCCGCTCCACCACTCCACCTCCGACTTAAGGATATTCTTAACCTCGTCGCCGCGGCGAGCCCCGCAGCCCTCCAAAATCAGACGGGCGAGCCGCGTGAACTCGGCCGGACCAGATCCGACCCGAATCCCAAACCCGCCCCGCCCGGTCGCCAACCCGATGTCCGCACGCCATGTGGCCCACGCCGGGCTTGTGCCTGCGTGTCGCGACGTCCCGGCGTGTCGCCAGCCGGCGGACCACTCACTTTTCCCATCACAACTGACCGGACGTGACGACATCCAGCCAAGCGTGAGCGTCAAAAGAAGAAGGCCTTGCCGATGCGTCGAGTTCGCAAATAAATAGGCATAACGCCTGTTTCGGGTAGCGTCTTTGCGCTCACATCCAGATCCATGTGGCCACATCCAGTTCGATGTCAGGCGAAAAGGTAGGGGTCTGCCCCGCGGCGACACGCTGGGACGTAGCGGCCCCGGGCTACAAATTTCGCTCAAGCTTCGACGCGGGTTTTCACCGCGAAACCGGCCACCACGAGTGCCAGGGAGCTGGCGGCGTCAAGCAGCAGCGGCAGCCGAGCGCCGCCGGTGCGGCCGAGCAACACGCCGGCCAGCGCCGGGGCGATCATCATGCCGATCGCCCCGGCGGTCTGGCTGAGACCACTCGCCCTGGCTAGGTCTGCCGGGCGCACCATCTCGGGCACAAGGGCCGACATGGTCGGCTGCGTTACCGCGAGGCCGCAGGCCAGTCATGCCAGCCATTGTTCAGCCCGTTCTCCGGCTCATGTCGGCGGCTACTCCGGGTCTGAGCGTTCCAGGTCGGGGTCTTCGCGGTAGTCGCTGGGCACGTCGATCATCTCGGTGTCGGGGAGGTAAGCGGGGTCGAGCCTCACCAGGTCCCACTCGTTGATCCAGGCCCTCACGTACTGGCGCATCCGGGTGGCGCCGAGCCTCTCCAGCCCCGTCACGTCGGGCGGCTGCCAACCGAACGCCTGCCCGTGCAGTTCGCGCAACCGGTCGTACGCCTGCTTGAGCTCGGCGTCGTCCGGCGGGGTCAGCAGGTGCGTCTCCCGGTCGATGATCCGCATGCCCTGCTCGGCGGCCGACGCCAGTGCGGTCGCCTCCGGGGTCTCCTTCGCCCGGAGCTTCGCCGGCACGAGATCTCGATCATTGCGCCCGGTGATGACCGCGGCCTCGTAGTCGTCGGTCATCGCGAACACGGCTGCGATCGGGATTCCGCGTCCGCCGTGCTCGCCGCGCATCCAGCGGGCCAGCTCGGCGTAGGACTTGGCGCGCTGGAGCAACGAGTACCGGCCGATGAGCTCGACCTCGTCGAAGAGGATGAGCCAGCCGGCCGAGCCCGCGGCGGCGAGCAACCTGGCCGCGAACCGCAGCCGCTGACGGGCCAGTTCCGGGGCGGCGACCGGCGACAGGACCGGATGCTGCTCGCCGATCTCCTTCAGCCGCCTTCGCAGCTCCGGAACCGCGATCGGATCACCCGACCAGAACCGCAGGATGGTCTCGGCGAACGCCGCGTCACGCTCCTGGAAGTGCGCGAACAGCGTGAGCGTCGCCGGGAACCGCTCGTTCAGCTCGGATCCGCTCGACGCGGCCCAGCGCAGCAGCTCCGCATAGGGGCGGGCGTCGAAGTCCAGCCCCGCGGCCGCCTCGATGATCGCCGGGCGGGCCTGCCCGGTCCGGCCCGCGCCCTCGGCCGCCGCCCGGAAGACCTTCGCCGGGTCGTGCAGCGGAGTCTCCTTGCTGATCACGACCCGGCTCACCGTCCAGCCGGCGTCGAGCGCGAGCCGGGCGAGGTGTTCGAGCAGGTGGCTCTTGCCCGAGCCGAACCCGCCGCCGATCAGGAGGCTGCTGGCGGCGCCGCCGGCCACGGACTCGCACATCGCCTCGAAACGGTCCTCGATCGCTGACTGTCCGCTGCCGAGCGCCGCGACCGCGTCCCGGCTGGGCACCCCCGCCCGCAGCGCCTCGATCGCACGACGAGCGGTCACACCGGTCATCAGGACACCTCCGCGGAGTCGGCGCCAATGCGCACCAGAGCCGAGTACGGGTTGGCCCGCCGCCGGTCGCGCACCTCGTCGGCGACCCGCAACTGCAGGGCCGAGTACGCGGGCAGGCCGCGTGACTCGTCGTGGATCAGAACGGCCGGCACCTGCGCGGCGACGAACAACCCCTCGATGTCGTCCGTCGCGTCGATCAGCTGGCGGACCATCTCGTACGCGTCGAGGGTGGCGGCCTTCGAGTAGTAGAACCCGTCGCGCAGCCCCACGGGAGGCCGGCGGCTCACGGCGAGCCTGTCGAGGTCCAGCCGCAGAACCAGGCCGGACCGGCCGGCGATGCGCAGCCAGCGGGTCAGCGACAAGAGCAGGGGTCGGGCGTTGTAGCGGTTGACCTTGGCGTTGAGCCCCACGCGGCGCAGGTCCGCCGCCGGCAGCCGCTCGCCGTGCAGCCAGCCGACCACCGTTTCCCGCTCGGTCGCGGTGACGTCGCCCCGGCCGAGCCGTTCCTGGCAGAGCCGGAGCATCGCGACCCGGAACTCGTGGCTCAGCTCGGTGTCGCGCAGCACGATCTGCTCGATGGTCCGGCGAACGCTGCGGTACAGCTCGGCGGCGTCGACGTCGTGATGCCGGGCGACCGCGGCGAGGTCGATGTGGTCCTGCCCGGCGGGGACGGGAAAGGCCGCCCGCTCCAGCGCCAGGCACACGACGGCGCCGGCCAGCTCGACCCAGTCCAGTTGGCGGGCGACGGCCGTGAAGACCTGGTCGATCAGGTGGACGCGGGTGTTCGCGGCATCCACCTCGGCGTACTCGAAGCCGTCGCCGAGCCCGGCGAACGCTTCGGCCAGGCGGGCCCGCACGGCCTCGTCCGCGACGGACAGCAGTTTGACCGCCGCGCCACCGCCGGCGATGTAGCCGGTCAGGTACTCGCGCTCGACGAAGTCGAGGTAGTCGGCGACGCCGATCTGCCCGCCGGTCACGGCTGGTCCTCCGCGGCCGGGTCGGCGCTGAACGACACTCCCCAGTACTTCTGCTGCTGACCGTTGCGGGCCACCGTGACCAGCACGCCGGCGCCCTTGGTGCCGGTGCTGGCCGACAACCGCAGCTCGCGCGGGCTGCGCTCGGTGCGGGTGACGCCGCTCTGGTCGAGCAGGTAGAGGTCGCGCGCGAATTCCTGCCGCGAGTACTGGGTGCGCTGGCTCGGCATCATGGTGAGCACCATCCAGACGTCGACCAGCTTGATGATGGCGTCGGCGCGCTTGCCGTCGGCGGCGGCACGGAGCTCGTACGCACCGCGGAGGCCGTCGAGGAACTGCTCGGCCTTGAAGCGGGACCCCCGCTCCTGGGCCCGGGCCAACGCGGTGACCAGCACCGATGGGCGGAGCCGGCGATCGCGCACCTTGTCGATCTCGATCGCCGCGTCGGCCGCAACGACCCGCAGGAGCGACGGATAGCAGAGCAGCCGGTCCTCGTCCTCGACGATGGTCAGTCCCCGCGCGGCGGCCTCGGCGAGCAGTTCCTTCACATACCCGCCCGAGGCGAGGTACGCCCGGTCGTCGAAGTCGAAGGACTCCACGAGCGCGCGGGCGTCCGCGGCGGTCTCGTCCGTCGCGGACTGCGCCGCGGACAATGCCTTGCGCAGGTCGCGGACCTGACCGGTGCGGGCTGCGCCGAGCGCGCGTTTCAGCTCCCGGACCACGGCGTTCGCGCCGCGCAAGGCCTCCTCAAGCGCACGCTCGGTGGCCGACAGCGCCGTCTCCAAGGTCGCCGGCGAGTCCTGCTGGACGGCCGGGAAGTCCGCGTCGGCGATCACATCGAGGGGGCCTGGATTTGACACGTTAGATATCCCATCTGCCGAGGGCGGCCGCTGCCCAGGGGCCGCGACGTCTCCCGGTCGATACAGTGTTGTCCGTGGTCAAGACGCTGCAATCCACATCGGGGCGCTGGATCCCGCCCGAGGAGCCAGCGGCGGTCGGTGGCCATGCTATCCCTGGCGGTTTGATCTATCTGGGCGGGTATCTGCCGTGCGCGTCCGGCGCGGTCGAGCCATCTCTGATCAACCCGGACCTGCCGGTTTCGCCGTCCGCCGGCCGTCACGTCGTGCCCGTCGCCGGGCGAGAGCTGGCGTACCACCTGCTCTCGCCCGCCGCCCGGCGCGCGTACCTGGACTGGCAGGCCGGCGGGCGACGCGCGGACGTCGCGCCCGGCCTGGTCCTGCTCTTCTGCTTCGGCATCGAGCGGCGGGTTCTGGTCGACGGGGACGACGACCCGGCGGTGCAGCGCGACCTGCCCGCGCTCACCGCCGAGGTCCGGCGGCTGAGGATCCGGTACGCGGGTGGCGGCGCGCCGCTGCGCGAGGCGCTCGACCACCTGCTCGACCTGCTGACCTTGCTGGCCACCCCCGGCACGGCCGCCACGACCCCGGCCCCCGTGCTCGACGAACCCACCACCATGGCAGTACGGATCGCATTGGCCCGCTTCGCGGTCGCCTCCTGTCCGGTGCCCGCGGCCTGGGCACGCGCCTGGATCCGGCAGCACCCGTCGCTCGCGCCGCGCCGAAGCGAGATCGACTGCCCGGCGGAGTTCGACCGGCTGTTCACGCTCCGGTACCACGACCGGTTCGGCCCCGGCGTGGTCCCGTCCGGCGACGCGGGCGGCATCCGGCTGCGGTACCGCCCCGCCAGCCCCGGTCTGGCCACCACTCTCGTCTGCCGCGCGGATCTGCCCGACCTGCTGTCCGAGCCGCGCAGCACCCGGGCGCTGGTCGCGCTGCGCGACGACGTGGCCGCCGCCCTCGACCCGTACCGCCGGTGGCTGGTCCGGTTTCCGCAGGGACGGGACTCGCTCGCCGCCGTGCCGCTGCTGCCCGCCGAGCTGGTCGACGCCCGGCACGGCACGCTCGGCGCGGTTCGGGTCTGGGCCGAACGGCGCCTGGACGGGCGGGCCCGGGCGACGATCGACGCCGGCGAGTTCTCGGAATTCTGGTCGACCGCGACGCCGGAGCGGATGGCCGCCGACGAGGCCTCCGCGCTCCTGGCCGTACTGTCGAGGCTGGACTTCGGCGTCGAGCCCGACGTGCGCTTCGGCGCGCCGGCACTGACCGTGGGCCCTGCCGTCCTGTTCCGGCTGGGCCGGCCGGCGGCCGGCCGACCCAGCGCTCGTTTCCTCGCCGCCGCGGCAATCGCGCGGTGCGCCGCGGCCGTGGCGTCGGCGGCCGGGCCGGTCGACACCCTGGGTCCGTCCGTGGCCGCGCTGCTGGCCACGACCGCCGACCTGGCCGCCGGCCTGCGCCTGGCCCCGGGCGAGGACCTCCGGCTCGCGGCTCGGTTGGGGTGGCTGTTGACCACGCGCGTCGACGTCGACCGGCTCGGGCGGCAGACGACCATGCTGACGGACGCCGAGCGGGAGCTCGCCGGCCACTACCTGATCTCCGTGGCGGTGGCCGCCGATCCCGCGGTCGGTCCGGCCGCCGTCGGCCTCCTGACCCGGGTCTACCGAATCCTCGGGCTGCGACCCGACCTCGTCTTCCCGCGGTTGCACGAGCGCAGCACGGGCGGCGCGCCGGTCCCGCCACTGCCGATCGGCTCCGGCGATCCCTCGCCGCCGGCCCGGCGGACAGCGGCGCCGGCCCAGCGGACGGCCGCGACGGCCGACGCACAGGCCTGGGACGAGCCGGTCGTGGTCCAGGTGGGTGACGCCCGACCGAGTGGATTCGCTCTGCCTTGGGCGACGCCGCCGGCGGTGGCCGGCACGACGCCCGGCGGCGTCCGGCTCGACCCGGCCGTGATCAGGCAGAAGGTCGCCGAGAGCGGCACGGCCGCGGCGCTGCTCAGCACGATCTTCGAAACGGAGCAAGAGGCAGAGCAAGAGGCAGACCAAGAGACAGACCGCAGGGCGGAGCAGGCGCCGAGCCGGGCCGCGGAGCCGCCGGTCACGTACGTCCCGTCGGTTCCCGGTCTCGATCGGGCGCATGACGGGCTGCTGCGCGCGCTCGCCGCGCGGCCGGGCTGGACCCGGGAGGAGTTCGTGTCCCTCGCCGCGCGGCACGGGGTCATGCCGGACGGTGCCCTGGACCTGTTGAACGAGGTCGCGCTCGACACCGCCGGCGCTCCCCTGATCGAGGGCGACGTTACGCTCACCGTCGCCAACGACGTCCTCCTGGAGCTGCTCGCATGACACACCCCGGCACGCCGCCCCCGATCGGGCGGATCCGGCCGCGCGAACGTGATGCGATCATCGCCTCGCTGCGGGCCGGCATGGTGCCTCGCGCCGGGCAGCAGCACATCCAGGTCGGCCGGGCGAGCGAGGTGCAGGCCGCGGTGCGCGACGTCGACCGGATCGCCGACGGCGGCGCCGGCTGCCGGTTCGTCATCGGCGAGTACGGCTCGGGCAAGACGTTCTTCCTGCACCTGGTCCGTTCGATCGCGCTCGAGCGGCGGCTGGTCACCGTCCACGCGGACCTGTCGCCCGACCGACGCCTGCATGCCGCGTCGGGGCAGGCGCGCGGTCTCTACGCGGAGCTGATGAGGAACATGGCGACGCGGGCGCGGCCGGACGGGGCGGCGCTTCCCACCGTCGTGGAACGCTTCGTCACGGGAGCGTTGAGCGAGGCCGCCGCCGACGGCGCCGACCCGGCCGAGAAGATCAAATCACGGCTGAGCTCACTGACCGAGATGACCGGCGGCTACGACTTCGCCGCGGTGGTCGGCGCGTACTGGCGTGGCTACGACAGCGGTGACGAACGGCTGCGCTCGGACGCCGTGCGCTGGCTGCGCGGGGAGTTCACCAGCAGGGTGGACGCCCGCAACGCGCTCGGCGTGCGGACGATCGTCGACGACGGCACCTTCTACGACCATCTCAAGTTGATGGCCCGCTTCGTGCGGCTGGCCGGCTTCAGCGGGCTGCTGGTGTGCCTGGACGAGATGGTCAACCTCTACAAGATCACCGGATCGGCCGCCCGGAACGCCAACTACGAGCAGGTGCTGCGGATCGTCAACGACACGGCGCAGGGCAGCGCGGAGCACCTCGGATTCCTCTTCGGAGGGACACCGGAGTTCCTGCTCGACCCGCGGCGCGGGCTGTTCTCGTACCCCGCCCTGGCCTCCCGGCTCGCGCCGAACAGGTTCGCCGCGGCCGAGCGGCTCGATCACTCCGGTCCGGTGCTGCGGCTGGGCAGCCTGACCCCGGAGGACGTCTTCGTCCTGTTGACCAAGCTCAGGCACGTGTTCGCCGCCGGTGACCCGACCCGGTACCTGGTTCCGGACGAGGCCCTCTCCGGCTACATGGCGCATTGCGCCGTCCGTCTCGGTGATGCCTACTTCCGCACCCCGAGGGAGACGATCCGCGGCTTCCTCGACCTGCTCTCGCTGCTGGAGCAGCACCCCGACCTGCACTGGTCCGCCCTGATCGCAGAGCTGGACCTCGCACCGGACGGCGGCACGCCCGGCCAGGACGAGGATGACGAGCTCACCTCGTTCCGGCTCTGAGTCGGTGGGCACGGCCCCGCCGGCGGAGCGGTCGAACGCCTACGCGCTGTACCACCCGGCCGTCCAAAGGTGGATCTACAACCAGGGTTGGGACCGGCTGCGCGACGTGCAGGAACGCGCCGCCGAGCTGATCCTCGCCGGACAGCGCGACGTGATCATCGCCTCGGCGACGGCGAGCGGTAAGACCGAGGCGGCGCTGCTGCCGGTCTGCTCGGTCCTCGCCCGCCGGGCGGAGGCGGGCGCCGGCGCCGGGATCGCGGCGCTCTACGTCAGCCCGTTGAAGGCCCTGATCAACGACCAGTACGACCGGATCGTGGACCTCGCCGAACCGCTCGGCCTGCGCGTGCACCGCTGGCACGGCGACGCGCCGGCCTCCGGCAAGGCCCGGGTGCTGCGTACGCCGTCCGGCCTGCTCCTGATCACCCCGGAGTCGCTGGAGGCGCTGTTCGTCCGGCACGGCGACCGCGTCGGGCGGGTCTTCGGCGGGCTGCGGTACGTGATCGTCGACGAACTGCACTCCTTCGCCGGCACCGAACGGGGCGCCCAGTTGCAGGCGCTGCTCCACCGGGTCGAGCAGGCCGCGGGCCGCCGCGTACCCCGGGTGGCGCTCTCCGCGACGCTCGGCGATTTCGCCGGCGCCGCCGATTTCCTACGCCCCGGCGGCGGCCCGGAGGTCGCCGTGGTCTCGTCCACGGAGCCCGGCGGCGAGATCCGGCTGCAGGTCCGCGGCTACCTCGATCCGGCCACCCCGCCGCCGCCGGGCGAGGAGCCCCGGAACCGGGCCGCGATCGCCGACCATCTGTTCCGGATCCTGCGCGGCACCGACAACCTGGTCTTCGCGAACTCGCGCGCGGCCGTCGAGGTGTACGCCGACATGCTCACCCAGCGCGCTGTCCGGGCTCAGGCGCCGGCCCGCTTCCTCGCTCACCACGGCAGCCTGTCGAAGGAGGTGCGCGAGCACGTCGAAGAGCGCCTCCAGGACCCCGCGACCCCGGTGACCGCCGTCTGCACCTCCACTCTGGAGCTCGGCATCGACGTCGGCTCGGTGGACTCGGTCGCCCAGATCGGCGCCCCGCCGACCGTCGCCGGCCTGCGGCAGCGGCTCGGCCGGTCCGGGCGCCGGCCGGGCCAGCCCGCGGTTCTGCGGGTCTACGTCACAGAGCCGGCGCTTACCGACGGGATCGCGCCGGCCGACGCGCTGCGCCCGGAGCTGTTCCAGACCGTCGCCATGATCGAGCTGTTGACCGCGGCCTGGTACGAGCGGCCGGACCCCAACGGCCTGCACCTGTCCACGCTCATCCAGCAGATTCTGTCGATCACCGCGCAGCACGGCGGCGCGACGGCGGGCCGGCTCTTCGCGACGCTCTGCGACGCCGGCCCGTTCCGGCGCGTCGACCGGGTCGTCTTCGCCCGCCTGCTGCGCGACATGGGCCGTCATCACCTCATCGAGCAGCACGACGGCGGCGTGTTGCTCCCGGGCCGGGAGGGCGAACGCCTGCTCGGGCACTACAGCTTCTATGCGTCCTTCCGCACCTCGATGGACTACCGCCTGGTCGCCGACGGCTACACCCTCGGCTCACTCCCGGTGGATCGCCCGATCCTGCCCGGGACCCTTCTCATCTTCAGCGGCGCCCGGTGGCGGGTCCTCTCGGTGGACACCGCGCAACGGGTGATCGAACTGACCGCCGCCGAGGCCGGCAAGCCTCCCGTCTTCCCCGGCACGGGCGGCGAGATCGCCGACGAAGTACGCCGCGCAATGTTCCGGTTGTACCGCTCCGGGGACATGCCGGGCTATCTCGACGCCACCGCGCGGACGTTGCTGGCCGAGGGCCGGGCGGCGTTCCACGCGTACGGGCACGCGGCCCGCCGGATCTTCGCGCGCGACGGGACGACCCTGCTCTTTCCGTGGCGGGGTGACCGGATCATGAATACGCTCGCCGCCGTGCTCGGCATGCGCGGTCTCTCGGTGGGCCAGGACGGCCTGGCGATCACCGTCGGCGACCGCACACCGGCCGAGCTCCTCGAGGTGATCGCCGACCTGGCCGCCGGCCCGTCGCCGGAGCCCGTCGCGATCGCCGCCACGGTGCGGGCCAAGCAGCACGACAAGTACGACCGCTACCTCGGCGACGAGCTGCTGAATCTGGGGTACGCGGCGCGCGCCCTCGACGTGCCCGGGGCGTGGTCCAGCCTCGCCGAACTCGCCGAGTCGGCGCCCAGCGGTAATCCGGTGGAGTCCTGACGGCCCGCCGCGTAGGCTGATAGCCCGCTCGACGGCCGTGGTGAGCATGCACCGCAGCGGACGTCCCCCGCGCCGACGGCCGCCAGGCGGCCTCGGATACGCGAGCAGCCTGAAGAGCCTGCCCGAGGATGACCCGTGCCCGAAAAGACCGATCTGGACACCGAGCTCACGGCCGAACGCCACCATCTCACCGAGTCCCGCACGGCGCTGCGCCGAATGCGTGAGCACGCCCAGGCCCTCTATTACACCGGCGACAAGGTGGCCGGCGACGCCTACACCGCCGAGCAGCTCGGCCGGCACATGGCCCGCCGCGTCGCCGAGCTCGCCGACGACCCCACCATCCCGCTCTTCTTCGGCCGCCTCGAGCTCGCCGACGACGAGCGCCACCACATCGGCCGCCGGCACGTCACCGACGCCGCCGCCGAACCCATGGTCCTGGACTGGCGGGCGCCGCTGTCCCGCGCCTTCTACCGGGCCAGCGTCCGCGATCCGCAGGGCGTCGCCACCCGCCGACGCTTCGGGTTCGTCAAGGGCGCGCTGACCAGCTTCGAGGACGAGCATCTCGACCGCGGCGAGGAGCTGGGCACCAAGAGCCGCATCCTCACCGCCGAGATCGAGCGGCCCCGGGTGGGCCCGATGCGCGACATCGTGGCGACCATCCAGCCCGAGCAGGACGAGTTGGTCCGGGCGGACATCACCGACTCGATCTGCGTGCAGGGCGCGCCCGGCACCGGGAAGACCGCCGTCGGGCTGCACCGGGCGGCATACCTTCTCTATCTGCACCGGGAACGGCTGCGGCGCTCGGGCGTGCTGATCGTCGGGCCCAACACGGCGTTCCTCGCGTATATCTCGGCGGTCCTGCCCGCTCTCGGCGAGGTGGAGGTGCAGCAGGCGACGGTGGACGAGTTGATCGGCCGGGTGCCGGTCCGGGCGGTCGACTCGCCGGCGGCCACGTCGGTCAAGCACGACGTACGCATGGCGGACGTCCTGCGTACGGCGTTGTGGTCCCGGCTGCGCAAGCCGGTCGAGCCGATCATGGTGTCGGACGGCTCCTACCGGTGGCGCATCGATCCCGAGCCGCTTCGCCGGATCGTGGACGAGGCCCGGCGCGAGGCGCTGCCGTACGCGGTCGGTCGGGAGAGGGTCCTGGCCCGGGTCGTGGGGCTGTTGCAGCGGCAGTCGGAGTACCGCAGCGGCAATTCGCCGGGCGAGGGCTGGCTGCGCCGGATGAGCAAGATCGCGCCGGTCACGGACTTCCTGGAGTACGCGTGGCCGGCCGTCACCGCGGAAGCCCTCGTCATGGATGTGCTCGTCGACCCCTCGACCGCCGGCGACGTCCTGACCGCCGAGGAGCAGTCGACGATCCGCTGGACGAAACCGCCCAAGACGGCAAAATCGGCCAAGTTCAGCGCCGCCGACCTGGTGCTGATCGACGAGGCGGCCGGGCTGCTCGAGCGGGAGGCCAGTTTCGGGCACGTCGTCGTCGACGAGGCGCAGGACCTCTCGCCGATGCAGGCGCGGGCGATCGCGCGCCGCAGCGAGCACGGCTCGATCACGCTGCTCGGTGACCTGGCCCAGGGCACGGCCCCATGGGCGGCCGTCGACTGGCGGGACACGCTGGTCCACCTCGGAAAGCCGGACGCCGCCGTGGTGCCGTTGACGATCGGATTTCGCGTACCCGCCGCGGTCGTGGCCTTGGCCAACCGCCTGCTTCCGGCGTTGGGCGTCGACGTGCCGGAGGCGGTCTCGCTCCGCCGCGACGGCAACCTGGCGATCGTCGAGGTCGCCGAGCCGTCCGACCTGGACGCCGAGACGTTGGTCGAGGTGACCGCGGCGCTGGAGCACGAGGGTTCGGTGGCGGTGATCGCGGCGGACGCCGCGGTGGACCGGCTGCGCGCGCACCTCACGGCCGCCGGCATCGAGCACGCGACCCCCGACGACGTCGACACCGACGCGCGGGTCACGGTCGTGCCGGCGACGCTCGTCAAGGGCCTCGAGTATGACCACGTGATCGTCCACGAGCCGGCCGACATCGTCGCCGCCGAGCCCAAGGGCCTGAACCGGCTCTACGTGGTGCTGACCCGTGCCGTCTCGCGCCTCTCGGTCCTGCACGCCAAGCCGCTACCGGGCCCGCTCGGCTGAGCCCACCCGCGGCGAGCAGTCACGGCAACGGCTTGACCCAGCGGGACCACTCTTCCTGGCGGCGGTACCCGCTCGCGGCCCAGATCGAGCGGGCCCGCTCGTTGTCGTCGAGGACCATCGCGTCCACCCTGGAGCCGCCGAGGACGCGGAAGCGCTCCTCCGCCACGACGATCAGCGCGGCGCCGATGCCCTCGCGCCGCCGCTCCGGGGCGACGGCCAGCCGGTAAAGATGGCAGCGCCAGCCGTCCCAGCCAGCGACGATCGTGCCGACGATGTCGTCGCCGTCGACCGCGAGGATCAGAGCGTCGGGATCGCGCAGGTGCAGCGTGGCGACGGCCGCGGCGGTGTCCGGCGGACGCCGGCCGTTCTCGGCCGACCGCCGCCAGAAGGTCAGCACGGCGCCCAACTCGCTCGACCGTGCGGAACGCAGCACCAGATCCATCCCGGAATCCTAAACAACCGTCGAGTCCTATGCGGCCGTCAACTTTATGGCACAAACTTCTTTGACTTTGTGCGGTAAAGTTCTTTGCATGCCACCAACCGACGATGAGGAACTACCCCTCGTCGATCCCGCCGAGTCGCTGCGCCTGATCCAGCACGAGCGCGCCAACCTGGTGCGCGAGCTCACCCCCGACCCCCGGCTGATGTATTGGCCGTGGGGCTTCGCCTGGCTGATCGGCCTCGGCGCGTTCTTCCTGCGCTACGGGCCCGGCGGCCGTGTCCTCGTCGACCTGCCCGACTGGCTGCCCCTGGTCCTGCTCATGACCGCGATCATCTCGGCCGGCATCATCACCGGCGTCGTGGGCAGCCGATCCAGCCGCCAGGTGACCGGCCCGTCCTCCCGCCAGGGCGCGATGTACGGGCTGACCTGGTCCATCAGCTTCTTCGGCCTGTCGTTCGTGTTCGGCCAGTTGAGCGGCACCCTGTCCGAAAGCCAGCTCAACCTGCTCTGGGGCGGCGGCATGGTCGCGCTGACCGGCGCGCTGCACATGGCCGGCGGCGCGATCTGGAACGATCGCAGCCTCTTCATCCTGGGCGTCTGGACCAGCCTCATCAACATCGTGGGTGTCATCGCCGGCCCCGGCTGGCACTCGCTGATCGTCGCGATCGGCGGTGGCGGCGCGATGATCGTCGCCGGCCTGGTCGGCTGGCTGAGGCTGCGATGACCGACGGCGCCCGACCCGCGCTGACCGACGGCGGCGCGATCCCCGAGCTCGACCCCGTCATCCACGCGCAAGCACGGCTGCGGGTCGTCTCCGCGCTGTCGGTCATGCGCGAGGGCGACCGCATCGCCTTCCCCCGCCTGCAGGAGACGCTGCGGATGACCGCCGGCAACCTCTCGGTCCACCTGCGCAAGCTCGAGGACGCGGGCTACGTCGAGGTCACCAAGACCCACCACGGCCGCACGCCGACCACTCTGGTCCAGCTCACCCGCCGCGGCCGCCTCGCCTTCGAGGACTACACGGCCGCCCTGCACGCCCTGATCAACCCCAAGGAGGAGCCGTGATCCTGGCCCGCGCCTTCGAGGTGAGCCGCCGCTACGGCGACACCCTCGCGCTCGACCGTGTCACCCTCGACGTCGCCTCCGGCGAGTTGGTCGGCCTGCTCGGCCCCAACGGCGCCGGCAAGAGCACGCTGGTCAGCCTGCTCACCGGCATCCGGCGGCCCACCTCGGGCCGGGTCGAGCTCTGCGGCGGCGACCCGCGCCTGCCGGCGAGCCGGCGCACGCTCGGGGTCACCCCGCAGGAGACCGGGCTGCCCGCCTCGCTGCGCGTCGGCGAGGTCGTCGACTTCGTCCGGGCACACTTCGACAACCCGCTCGACCGGGCCGAGTTGCTAGAGAGATTCGGCCTCGCCGATCTCGTACGGCGCCAGACCGGCGGACTGTCCGGTGGTCAGAAGCGCCGGGTCGCGGTCGCCCTCGCGTTCGCCGGCCGGCCGGAGATCGTTTTCCTCGACGAGCCGACGACGGGGCTGGACGTGCAGGCGAGACGGGCCCTGTGGGAGGGGATCCGGGCTTTCCACGCCGACGGCGGGACGGTCGTGTTGACCAGCCACTACCTCGAGGAGATCGAGGCGCTGGCGCGGCGGGTGGTGGTGATCGGCGACGGCCGGGTGCTCGTCGACGACACCGTCGACGCGGTGCGCGGCCTGGTCGCCATCCGCCGGGTCAGCCTGACCTGCCGCGTACCTCTGCCCGTTCTCGACGGTCTGGTCGGCGTCGAAGCCGAGGGTGACCGCCTGCACCTGCTGACGCCAGATGCGGACCGGTTGGTCCGCGACCTGGTCGCGCACGACGTGCCGTTCGCCGACCTCGAGGTCCGGCCGACGTCGCTCGAGGAAGCGTTCCTGACCCTGACCCGCGAGCCCCTCCCCGCCTGAGCGGAGCCTTTCCGATGTCGTCTCTGACGCTCACCCACGCCAAATTCCAGCTGATCGAGACCGTACGCATACCGATCGCCATTATCGGCAGCGCGTTCTGGCCGGCCGTGTCGATGCTCGCCTTCGTGGTGCCATTCGTCGGCGACGACCAGGTTTCCGCGACCTACGCGACTGCCTCGATGATCACCTTTGCCGTGATGAGCACCAACCTTTTCCAGTACGGCATAGGCGTCGCCGAGGACCGCGCCCAGCCCTGGGACCCGTATGTGCGGACGTTGCCCGCCGGCGCCTTTCCCCGCTTCGCCGGGCGCATCCTCTCCGGCCTGTGCCTGATGGCGTTCTCCCTACTTCCGGTCGTGGTGATCGCGGCGCTGCTGACCAAGGCGACCGTGACCCCGCTCGCCTTCCTCGCCGCCGCCGGGGTGACCGCCGTGATCGCCGTGCCGTTCATCCTGATGGGGCTGGCGATCGGCTACTCCCTGCCCCAGAAGGCGGCGGTCGTCGTGGCCCAGGTGTTGTTCTTCCCACTGGCCTTCGGGGGCGGCCTGATGACCGCGCCCGGCAGCGCGCCCGGGTTCGTCGAGAACCTCGCGCCCTACCTGCCCACCGGCGGGGCCGTCCGCTTGATGTGGGCTACCGTCGGTGACTATCCCGTCAACCTCGGCTCGGTGCTGTCACTCATCGCATGGACCGTCGCACTCGGCGGATTCGCGGTATGGGCCTATCGACGTGACGAGGGTCGGCGGTTCAGCTAGAACTGCGACACTTAAGAGCTTCGAAAGGCATCGCGGTGCGACGATGCCGGCATGACCGCATCGACGCCCGGCGCACCCACCTGGGTCGATCTGGGAACCGCCGATCTCGAGGACGCGAAACGCTTCTACACCCGGCTCTTCGGCTGGACGGCGGACGTCTCCGGCGAGGAGTACGGCGGATACACGACATTTCTGCTAAACGGGCTGCCGGTGGCGGGAGCGGGGCCGCTCTACGGCGAGGGCCAGCCGACGGCCTGGAGCACGTACGTGGCCACCGACAGTGCGGACGCGGTGGCGGCCCGGGTCGAGGCGGCCGGCGGCAAGGTCCTGGTGGCGCCATTCGACGTCATGGACCAGGGCCGGATGGCGGCCTTTCTCGACCAGGCCGGCGCGCCGTTCAGCGTCTGGCAGCCGGCGGCGATGCGCGGCGCGGCCTTGTTCGACGTGCCGGGATCGCTGACGTGGAATGAGCTGAACACCCACGACCTGGAAGGCTCGAAGGCGTTCTACGGTTCGGTGTTCGGCTGGATTTTCCACGACAGCACGATGGCCGGCCTGCCGTACGTCGTCGGCGATTTAAATGGGGCCGCGATCTGCGGAATGCAGCCGATGATCGGCGAGGAATGGCCAGTGGACCTGCCACCGCATTGGATGATTTATTTCGCGGTCCACGATTGCGACCGGTCGGCGGAGGACGCGCTGGCGTTGGGCGGGCAGGTACTGCAACCGCCGACCACCCTGCCGATCGGCCGTTACGCGGTGCTGGAAGACCCCGAAGGCGGCATCTTCTCGGTCCTGACCGCCAGGAACTGACCGTCTGCTCGGCGCCGCCCGACAGGTACCAGACGCGGCTGGCTCGCCTTGCGTGACTTCTCGCGTTAACCGACGTCACGCCGGGAGCTTGGCCAGCGCGTCGGCGATCGACTGGACAAAATCGACCGTACGCGGGCCCCACCGCGCCGCGATGTCGTCGTCCAGCGGAAACACGTGACCCAGCGTGACAGCAGTGATCGTTTTCCACCCCTGTCGCGCGCCGACCGTCTGCGCCGACTGCCCGCAGCACGTGTCGTCGGCCAGGAAGATCACGTCGGGATCGGACTTGATCAGGGCGTCCGGGGAGAGCTTCGGATAGCCGCCCTCGACGCCGGTCGGGTCAGCGGCGTCGGCCACGTCGGCCATGCCGAACATGGAGAAGATCGAACCGATGAAGGTCCTCGAGGTCACCGTGTAGAGCGTCGGATCGAGCTCGTAGTAGTAGCTCAGCGGCCTGCGGCGGGTCGGCACGCCCTTGACGATCCGGTTGATGCTCGCGCTCATCTGCAGGTGCAGCGCCTCGGCCTCGGCCCGATGGCCGGTGAGCGCCCCGACCTGACCGATCTCGCGGTAGGCGTCGTCCATCGTGGTCGCGGCGGGCGTCAGCAGCACCGGGATCTTGAGTTCGCCCAACCGGGAGACGATCTTGTCGCGGTCGTCGGCGAGAACCACCAGGTCAGGTTTCTTAGCGGCGATCGCCGCCGCGTTCGGCATGGCGCCGGACAGGTCTGTCAGGGGCGCGGTCGTCGGGTAGTTCGACTGGTCGTCTACGGCGACGACCTGCGGCCCAGCGCCGATCGCGTAGAGAACCTCGGTCGCGGTGGGCGCCAGGGAGACGATCCTCCCCGGACGACGCGCGATCGTCAGATCGCCGACGGTCACGGGGTACGCCTCGGCGCCCGCGCCCGCCATGGCACGCCGCGCGCTCAGGTCCGCCGAACTGCCTCCGCACCCGCCTGCGAGCAGCAGCGGGGCGGCCGCGACAAAGACGGCGAACACACGTTTCATCAGGTCCTGCACCCACTTTTCACCGGATTCGCCCGAAACGGAGTCTTCTGAGACGCTATCCCACCCTTGCGGCCACGCCCGCACGGGTGTGATCCGTCCACGAGGAGCATCGTCTTGAAGGCTGCACCGCGGATTCCTCGGTCGGCGAGCCCGTCCCGGGCGGCGAGCCCGTCCCGGGCGGCGGGCGGCGGGCTTGGCCGCGCGGCAAGAGGCTTCTGTTTCGCGTTCACAACTGGCTGGACGTTGTCACGCCCTGCCAGTTGTGGTCTGAAAATCTCGTGGTCCGCTGGTCGGCGACACGCCGAGACGCGAAACGCCGAACAGTGCGGCTAATTCTTCTCCTCGCCGGCCGACTCGGCGAGGGCGTCGACGGACGACTCGGCCTTTGTCGACAAGGCATCCGCGGTCGAGCCATCCCCGGCCGAAACGTCCGCGGCCGAAACGTCCGCGGGCGAAACGTCCGCAGGCGAAACGTCGGCGGGCGACGCGCCCACTCGGTCGCCGGCCGCGGCGGCATCCTCGTCGCCCGCCAGCGCGGCGCGGAGGCGTTGCTTCTCCGCCGAGCGCTTGGAGGCGATCGTGCTGAGCTGCTCGCCCATCTCGTTGCGCCACCTGGCGAGTACGAAGTATGACAACACGGCCGAGACGACCAGCGCGATCATCGCCTTGACCAGGATGTTCAGCGGTAGCGGGAAGAGCAGGGCGAACGCCACCGCAAACAGTCCCAACCGGCCGTAGCTGTATTTGAACGCCGGACTCATCTTCTTCTCCCCTAGCCCGTCCGGTGGTTGAGCCACCGCAGACCGTAGAACCACACCAGGCAATACACCACCGTGCAGGCCGCCGCGCCGGCGAAGCCGCTGACCAGCCGCGGGAATTCGGCGGCCACGAGCCCTGCGAAGGTCATCCCCGCGGCCACGCCGAAGCCTGCGCCGAGGACCGCCGCCACGATGCGGTGAGCGCCGAAGCCCGCCGCCCGGAACTCCTCGGTGAACAGCCACAGCGGAAGGATCAACGCGAGCCAGCCGCTCGTCTGGCCGAAATGGGAGACCCGGGTCAGAGACAGCACGGTCTCGAAGGCGAGCAGCAGAACGACATCGGTCACCAGCCCGGCCGCCGCGGTGCCCAACAGATCGCCGACGGTGGCGAGGCGCCCGTTGGGGTCGCGGCGCGGGCGCCTCTCACTCTTGGCGTCGGTCATGATGAAGCCGAGGGTACGCCGTCCCGATCCGTCCCCTTACGCCCAGACCTGCTGCGGCTCGCGGCGGCGGTCGGCCAGCGACGGGGCCTTGTCGTACTCCCGGACGACGTCGTAGCGCGTGTTGCGCTCGACGGGCTGGAAGCCCGCGTCCCAGATCAGGTTGAGCAGGTCATCGCGGTGCATCGTGGTGGGCGTACCGTACGAGTCGGCATCGTGGGTGATCTTGTATTCGACGACCGATCCGTCCAGATCGTCCACCCCGAAGTTGAGCGAGAGCTGCGCGACCGACAGGCCGTGCATGACCCAGAAGCACTTCACGTGGGGCACGTTGTCGAACATCAGCCGGGAGACCGCGAAGGTCTTGAGCGACTCAGCCGGCGCCGCCATCGTCGTACGGGCCTGGAGCCGGTTGCGGATCTTGCCGTCCGCCGAGTCGACGAAGTCGTGCTGGTAGCGCAACGGGATGAACACCGCGAAACCGCCCGTCTCGTCCTGCAACTCGCGCAAGCGCATGACGTGGTCGACCCGGTGCCGCGGCTCCTCGATGTGCCCGTACAGCATCGTGGCCGGGGTCTTCATGCCCTTTTCGTGAGCGAGCCGGTGGATCCGCGACCAGTCCTCCCAGTGGCAGTTGTGGTCGACGATGTGCTGCCGGACCTCCCAGTCGAAGATCTCCGCGCCGCCGCCGGTGAGCGACTCAAGCCCGGCATCCATCAGCTCGTCGAGGATCTCGCCGGCCGGCAGACCGCTGATCTTCTCGAACCACTGCACCTCGGTGGCCGTGAAGCATTTCAGCTTGACGTTGGGCAGCGCGGCCTTGAGCTCGCGCAGCACCTTGGGGTAGTAGCGCCAGGGCAGGGTCGGGTGCAGGCCGTTGACGATGTGCAGCTCGGTGAGCTGCTCGTCCTCCATCTCCTTGGCCTTGCGCACGGCCTCGTCGATGCGCATGGTGTATGCGTCCTTCTCGCCTGGTTTGCGCTGGAAGGAACAATATGCGCAACTTGCGGAGCAGACGTTCGTCAAATTGAGGTGCCGGTTGACGTTGAACATCACCCGATCGCCGTTCATCTCCGTACGCTTGTGGTGGGCGAGCCGGCCCAGCCAAGCCAGATCGTCGCTCTCGTAGAGCGCGACGCCGTCCTCGCGGGTCAGCCGCTCACCCGCGTAGACCTTGGCCTCGAGCTCGCGCTTCAGTCCGGCATCCATGTGTGCGCCCCTCTCCGATCCTCGCCGTCGAGAGTACGACGCACCCCTGACAGGAAGGCGACGACGGGTCTCGGCGAGGGGCGCGGCTCACCTCGCGGCCATCTTGATTCCCAGGCTTCTTTCATCTCTGATCAATCGACAGCGATGCCAGCGTGGGGTATCCCTTTAGAGGGACATCAAGGCGTCGGTCCCAGCCTGGACGGGGAGGTCATGGCGACAGCACGTAACGGACACCGGCCAATACGCTCGGTGCGCCCCTGGTGGCGCCCCGTGGCGTACTCGGCCGCGGCCGGCGCAGCGATCGCCGCCCTGTTCAACCCGATTCCCGCGCTCGCCGACCCGAGCGGCGCCCAGCCGGCGCTGCCGGGCGCCGTGCCCGATGCCGGCTCCCGCCCGATGGCGCTCGGCACTCTGGTCATGCCGGGCCGGGCGTCGTCGACCTCGACCGCGCCGACCACCTCGCCCACGCCGTCCTCCACCCTCGTCGGCGTGGCCAGCAACCCGATCCTGCAAAAGATCCAAAATGGTCGCGAGGAGATCGCCACGCTCGGCGACGAGCTGATCCAGCTCGGCCAGGACCGGGAAAACGCGAAGACCCAGGAGACCGCCGCCGAGCAGCAGTATTCGCTGGCCGAGACGGCGTTGCGCGGGGCGCAGTCCGAGGCCGCCGACGCCGCCGCGGCCGACGTGCTCCAGGCCGCCGCGATGCCGCCCGGCGCCTTCGGACCCAGCCTGCTCGGCCTCGACGACCTGGCCCGCCTGGAGCGCGGCCAGGGTGACTCCTCCGAGGCCGCGGCCCGCCAGCTCGACCTGGTACAGGTCTCCGCGCAGCTCACCCTCGACGCGCAGACCCTGGCCGAGTCGCGCTACACCGACCAGCTCGAGAAATACACCAAGCTCAACGCCAGCCTCACCACGAGGCAGGCGGCCCAGCAGAAACTCGAGCAAGCCAACGCCGCCCTGCTAGCCGCGGCCGACTCCAGCCAGACGGCCATCGACCGCCAACTCGCCGCGGGCTATCTCGCCGGCGCCTCGGCCGGTCGCGGCGCCGACCAGCGCGCGATCCTGGCCCTGCAGTTCGCCCTGGCCCAGCGCGGTAAGTGGTACGAGTGGTCCACCGAGGGCCCGACGACGTATGACTGCTCCGGCCTGATGTGGGCCGCCTACCGGTCGGTCGGCTTCGACCTGATGCGCGTCTCCCGCGATCAGTATTGGCAGACCCGCGACAAGGTCGTCGACCGCTACTCGCTGCTCCCCGGCGACATGCTGTTCTTCAGCTATTCCAACAGCTGGCGCGGCATCCACCACGTCGCGATGTATGCGGGCGACGGCATGATGGTCGAAGCGCCGCGTACCGGGCTTAAAGTCCGGTTGGTCCCGGTTCGTTGGACGGAGCTCTTCCAGGCGACCCGAGTGTTCGGCTCCGTCCCCGGCGGCTCCGCGGGCCCGAGCCTCGGCTCGCCCGACCCCCAGCCGTCCGAGACGGCCCCGACCACCAAGCCGACGACAAACCCGCCGACCACTCCGACCAGCCACCCGACCACTCACCCGACCACCACGCCGCCGACGACCCCGCCGACGTCGCCTTCGAGCACGCCGCCGACCACACCGTCCTCGAGCCCGCCGACCACGACGCCGGCGACTACGGCGACGACCACGGCGTCCTCCGCGGCGACGACATCGGCGAGCGAAAAGACGACGAGCCCGGCCTCGACCAGCAGCGGCACGTCGAGCTCGGCGGTCAGCACGTCGAGCTCCGCCACGGCCGCCGAGGCGACGCTCACCTCGTCCGCGACGTCCGGGTAAGGCACTCTTCGGGCGAATGTAGGCCACCGTCCGGTGGTCGCGGCCGGGCCTCGTACCCGGCCCGGTCGATGCCGGGTGCGCTGACGCGCGCGGATATGGCACGGTTAAGGTCAGCGCCCGACGTCCGAACCCGTCGGCACGCGGTCGGGAGGTTCCATGGACGAGCGGCAGGCGACACCGGACGGTGACGGCTTCAAGCCGCCCGCTGCGCGGCCGCCCGCGGGCAAAGACCAGGAGGGGTATACTCCCCCGCCGCCGCCCGCGCCCGGCGCCCTGTGGGCCGCCACCGCAGCGCAACCTGCGCCGGCGACCCCGGACAGCGCCGAGCACGCCGCGCTCCCGACCGCGGTTTCGCCCGCGGGAGTCACTCCGGCGCGCCTCGGCAGCGCCCCGGCTGGCGTCACTCCGGCGCGCCCGAGCACCGCCCCGGTCAGCGGCGCGAGCGGTCGCGCCACGGTCCCCGGCCCCGGATCGGCGAGCGCCTCGGTCTCGGTGCCGCCCGCCCGGACGGCGATGCCCGCCGCGCCAACGACGCCGGCCGCGCCCGCCGGCCAGGCCGCGCCCGCCGGCCAGGACGGGCTCAGGGCCAGCGGCTCCGCCCGGCCGATGAGTTCGGCCGGCTCCGGATTCGCGCCGCAGCGGATCGACGGTTCCGCCCGCCCGATCTCCGCCGTTCCGGGCGCCGGGGCCGCCCGCGCGACCGTTCCCGGCGCGCTCAACCCCGACGCCGCCGCGGCGGTCCGGGCGGCGGCCTGGCCGAGCGGCCAGGCCAAGGTCTACGGCACTCGCCCGGCTACACAGGCCGGAGAACGACAGGCCGGAGAACGACAGGCCGAAGAACGACAGGCC
>Ga0307508_10000505_pt1 | contig 46705 bp, 36 predicted proteins | sample 9_EM_MG_FD_203089 | JGI IMG/M metagenome (GOLD analysis project Ga0307508, IMG submission 203089) | Populus trichocarpa ectomycorrhiza microbial communities from riparian zone in the Pacific Northwest, United States - 9_EM | ecosystem: Host-associated > Plants > Roots > Unclassified | place... | reverse complement strand
CAATCGTCCTCTGACTACGACGTCATCGTTGGCGTAACAGCCAAGTACGATTGCTATGAAACTGTAGGGCTGGCCCTTGTGGCCATGCCTCCGTCGCCCGCCGCCATCATGTGCGCTACCGCACTAGCAACCGATGACGATCACCGTCCTCGATCGAAAGCGTGAGATGCCAGGTGTCGGCTGGAAGCAATGAGGAGATTTTTTCAGGCCACTCCACCGCGAGACAATACGGACTGATCAGGAAATCTTCGAGCAGCAGCGACTCGATCTGGCGTTCGTTTTCCAAGCGATAAGCATCGAGATGAATCAACGAGTGGGTGCGGCCTTTGTGAACCGAAAAAATCGCGAACGTGGGACTCGTGACTCGTTCGGTCACGCCCAAGCCTTCGGCGAGACCCTGGACAAAGGTCGTTTTACCCACGCCCATATCCCCATGCAGGGCGAGTGTGACTTCGACCGGCAACAGCTGCGCGAACTCTTTGGCTATTGTCCGCGTCTGTTCAGCGGATCCTGTCGTGACGCCCTGTCGAAGTTGTTCGATCAAACTCATGGCAAAACTATCATTTGGCACTCCATCCTGCTCTGGAATGTAGCCTGCGCGAGAGCGCAGGGTCCCGCGCCTCCCGGCGCGGGCTACAATATATGGCGTGATTCCGATCTCGCATGGGGCGTGAAATAAATCTGGTCTAGCTCAGATGCTCGTAACCGTGGAAGTTGGCGAGATGAAGGCAGTCCTTGGGTACACGATTCTTCGACACGAAATGACCGAGATGAGTTAGCTTCAACTTCGGAAACCGTTTCTGCCATGCGGTCTCAAAGGAGTTAGAATTGGCACCAGCGCGAATCACAATCAGCAGTTCGTAGTCTTCGCCATCGCAGAGGGCATGATGCAAGGCATCGGTTTTCGTTTCACGGGCGATTTCCTGCGCGTCGCGACTAATCGGTATCGCAGCGGCACTGATTGCGGGTGCGAGTCCGCGCGGGGTAATCGCATCCAGATCCTTGGCCAGGCCATCGCTCACATCCATCATCGCGCAGACTTCGCGTCGCCGGGCGAGCCAGGCACCTTCGGCGAGCCGCGGAGTGAAGTCGTGATGATGGCGGCGCAAACTGCCCCCGAGTGAACCGGTGACGTAAATCCTGTCGCCGACCCTGGCACCGCTGCGTGTAACTACGCGAGTTCCGGTGGATTCACCGTGCAAAGTAAGAAATGCACCGACGAACCCCGTCGGGCCCTCGGTAATGTCGCCGCCGACGATTTTAACCCGATAACGTCGGGCGCAGTGCGCGAGACCGAGATAAAATTCCTGCAACCATGTGATACTTGTTTCCGGGGCGAGCGCGAGCGAGATGACCGCCGCAACCGGTTTGCCGCCCATGGCGGCGATGTCGCTCAGATTGCGTTTCAACAGTTTGGCGCCGACTGCACGTGCGGGTACTTGTGCATCGAAATGCCGTCCGAAAATTACGGGATCGGTCGTCACCAGCTGGTGGTTTTTCGTGGGAGGAATTACCGCGCAGTCGTCGCCAATCCCGAAGGGCGAACTAGGCGACGAAGAGCCCAACCAGCGTTTGATGCCGGCAATGAGTTTCAACTCGCCTTGAGCCGCGACAGAATCAGTGCGTTTGGAAGTAAACGGAGTCATGCGTGTCCTACATCTTTAACCCCGAAAGAATCGCGAGGATACTATTCAGGTTGAAAAACGCGTGAGCAATGATCGCGACGCGGATCGATCCAGTGGCTTCGTAAACCATCGCCAGCATTACGCCGAGAAATGACAATGGGACGAATCCCGCCCAGTTGCCGTGTACCAGGCCAAACACCAGTCCACTGATGAGAAGAGCGCTGGTACGTCCGAGTTTCTGCCGGCAATATCGATATAGTCCGGCGCGAAATAATAGTTCTTCCATGACCGGAGCGAGTACGCAGGCCACGGATAGCATGCCCACCACGACCAACGGTGACTTGGCGTTTGCAAAGATCGCGATCGAATCTTGCGGATCGTCGGGCAGTCCGAGTGCTTCAAGCAGGGAGGTCCAGCCGAGGCTAAGAAGGATGATAATCGGGAGCGACATCGAGACCGTGCCTATCCCGTACAACAACGATTTGCCCCAATCAGGAGCGGGCACGGCGGGTGATTCTTCGGGTGGACTCACCCCGTAGTCGGTGTGCCAGGCACGCCGTAGAACCGGAAAGAGCAACCACCCGATCAGTGCGCCTCCGTCCAGGCCTGCGCCATAGAAGATTACTTCCAATCCGGCTTGATCCGTAGATTCACTGATAAACTTCCCAAATAAAATCCGGATCAACGATTGGAAAACAAAACCGCCGGCGAAGAGGGCCAGCATGTACATGGCGAATTCAGCCAAGGCCAGGGGCCAGTGGGGCAATCGGTTCGTTCGCCACCATCGGGCGCGGAATTTTCCGCTAAACATCAGCATGCCCAGCAAGACCACTCCAAAAAGCAAGAGACTGAATTCGAAAGCGGTCAGTGCTAGTTGGATCGGGTCAGTGGGCATGAAAGCGCTGCAGCCTTACCCTTAGCCCGGGCAAAACCAATCCGAAATACGAAGAGCTTTTTGGCTGAGCCAAACCGGGCAGGTAAATGGAGCTGGAACAGCGGGCATGCAACGTGCTCGAATGGGGCATGGCTCTTCGTATCGGCCGGTTTGTTTTCCTCGCATTCGTCTCCGGGCTGATGGTTGTCGGATCATTATTTGGGGCGAAGCGGAAGGTGATCATCGATCAGGATGCGTTTGGTCCTGGCGGGCCAAATCTGCAGCCGATAATCATGGTGCTTCAGTCGTCCGACGTGGAAGTGCTGGGCATCACCGTGGAAAGTGGTGACGGCTGGCAGAAGGAAAACGTCGCGCATACGCTGCGGATGCTCGAGCTGATCGGCCGGTCGGATATTCCGGTGGTGGTTGGCGCCACATTTCCTTTGGTGAACACTGCTGAATCGACCAAGCGTTGGGAGGCGAGGTACGGGAAACTTTTCTACAAGGGCGCATGGACAGAGGAATGGCCACCGGAAGTGCAGGTAAGGCGGCCGGTCGTTCACGGCCCGGAAGTCGTGCCACCCATGATTGAAGGCGAGCCCATGTTGAAACCAGCCGCGGGAACGGCGACTGATTTTCTAATCCAAAAAGTGCGCGAGTTTCCCGGCGAAGTAACGATCCTGGCATTGGGACCCTGCACCAACCTCGCGCTGGCGTGCCGTCTCGATGATTCGTTCGCTGCCGGCGCGAAAGAACTCGTCTTGATGGGCGGCAGCTTCAATCCGCGCGCTGCAGACAATGCCTTTGCATTGGAATACCTCTATACACCACGGCTTGAATTCAATTTTCGCTGGGACCCGGAGGCTGCGCACATCGTGCTGAACGCGCCTTGGCGGCATCTCACCTTGATTCCGGTGGACCCGACGACCAAAACGCTTTTGTCGCGGGAAATGATCGACCGTATTGCCGCCGCGAGCACACCGGTTTCAAAATACGTGGCGAAGTATGCCGAAAGTTTCCCGCTATGGGACGAACTCGGGGCGGCGGTGTGGCTGCAGCCTGAAATTGTTGTACGGCGGGAAGCGGTCGCAGTGGACGTCGACATCGATCATGGCGCAGGATACGGGAATACCCTCAGCTGGCCTGGCGGCAAAAGGCCGGGCTTGGGCGAGCGGGATATCGACGTGATTTTCGACATCGACGGGGCAAAATTGAATCATCTTGTGGTGGATTTGCTGAGCCGGCCCTGACGAGGCGAAGTCCCTAGAGCCGCCTCAGGTTTCTGGGCCAATCGGACAGTGTGAAGATTCTTCTTTTGCAATTGTCCACGGGCGTTTTAAACAAGCGGCCACCCCATGTTTCCAGTAGAAGACCGTGTTCACGCGCCTTCGCTTCGCCCTGTGCGTAAGCTGATGGCGGCAAACCGCAGTGAAATCGCCGTACGAATTTTCCGGGCCGCCACCGAGCTCGGTTTTCGAACGGTTGGCATCTTTGCCCAGGAGGATCGATTAAACATTCACCGCTACAAAGCGGATGAAGCCTACCAGGTAGGTCAGGGAAAAGGCCCGGTCGCTGCTTACCTCGATATCGAAAGCATCGTCAGCGTCGCGAAATCCAAAGGGGTTGACGCCATACATCCGGGTTATGGATTTCTTTCGGAAAATGCGGAATTTGCCCGCGCCTGCCAGAAGGCGGGCATTATTTTCGTCGGCCCCAAGCCGGAATTGTTGGAGATGATGGGCGACAAAACTGCGGCGCGCGCTCTGGCGAAAAAGATTAACGTGCCCGTGTTGCCCGGCACTGAGGAGCCGGTGACGGATCGCGACGAAGCGATGAAAATCGCGAAATCCATTGGGTTTCCGCTGATCATCAAGGCCGCGTTCGGTGGTGGCGGTCGCGGCATGCGCGTCGTGCACAAGGCGGCGGATCTGGCTCCTCTGCTCGACGAGGCGCAGGGCGAGGCCGGACGCGCGTTCGGCAATCCCGCGGTGTTTCTAGAGAAATATATTTCGCGCGCCAAGCACATCGAAGTGCAAATCCTCGGTGATCAACACGGCAATGTGATCCATCTCCACGAGCGGGATTGCTCGGTGCAGCGGCGTCACCAGAAGGTGGTCGAGATCGCCCCAAGCTTTGGTCTGGCGGAGAAAGTGGTGTCCGAATTGTGCGAAGCTGCGGCGCGTATGGCGCGTGCGGTGAAGTATGATAACGCGGGCACGATCGAGTTCCTTTACGATCTCGAACGTCACGAATGGTTTTTCATCGAGATGAATCCGCGGATTCAGGTCGAGCACACGGTGACGGAGGTCATCACGGGTCTTGATCTCGTGCGGGCGCAGATACTGATCGCGCAGGGGCATTCCTTGTTTTCTCCCGAGGTCGGCATGCCGGCGCAGGCGGATGTGCCGCGCAACGGTTATGCAATCCAGTGCCGGATCACGACGGAGGATCCGGAAAATAAGTTTATTCCGGACTACGGTCGCATCGTGGCGTATCGTTCACCGGGCGGTTTTGGCGTCCGGCTCGACGGAGCCATGGGTTACGCCGGTGCGGTGATTACGCCTTTCTACGATTCCATGCTGGTGAAGAGCATTACGAGCGGGCCGTCCTACGAAAGCGCGATGAAACGTGCAATGCGCGTGTTGAGTGAGTTCCGTATTCGCGGGGTGAAAACCAACATTCCGTTCTTGGAAAACGTCCTGTCGCATCCGTTGTTTCAAACGGGCCAGGCCACCACGGCGTTGATCGACACGTCGCCGGAGTTGTTTTCATTCAAGCCGCGTCGCGATCGTGCCACCAAGCTGCTTAATTTCCTGGGTAACGTCATCGTCAACGGCAACCCGCACGCGAAGGGTTACCGACCGGAAAAACTTTTGGCCGCGGCGGTGCCACCCGCTGTCGGCTCGCAGGCACCGGCGGATGGAACGCGGCAGTTGCTGCTCAAATTAGGCGCAAAGAAATTTGCCGAATGGACCTTGAAGCAGAAACGACTGCTCGTGACCGATACGACATTTCGCGATGCGCATCAATCGCTCATGGCGACCCGCGTGCGAAGCTACGACATGCTCGCGTGCGCGGGTTCGCTGGCGCAGCGCGCTCCCGAACTTTTTTCCCTCGAAATGTGGGGTGGGGCGACCTTCGACACGGCGATGCGATTCCTCAACGAGGACCCGTGGGAACGCTTGCGGCAGCTTCGGGCGCGGGTGCCGAATATTTGCTTTCAGATGCTTTTCCGCGGAGCAAACGCGGTCGGCTATACGAATTACCCGGACCACGTCGTCGCTGGTTTCGTGCGTCACGCGGCGGAATCGGGCATGGATATTTTCCGGATATTCGACTCGTTGAATTATCTTCCGAACCTGCGGGTGGGCATGGAGTCGGTGCAAAGCACGCACGCCATCTGCGAAGCGGCGATCTGTTACACCGGTGATATTCTCGACGAGAAGCGCGATAAATTTTCGCTGAAGTATTATGTGAAACTCGCGAAGGAACTGGAGCGCATGGGCGCGCATTTTCTCGCGATCAAGGACATGGCGGGCCTTTGCCGGCCGTATGCGGCGCACAAACTGGTGAAGACGCTGCGCGAGGAAATTGGACTTCCGATTCATTTTCACACGCACGACACCAGCGGAATTGCCGCGGCGTCCGTCCTGCGCGCCAGTGATGCAGGCGTGAACGTGGTGGACCTCGCGCTCGCTTCGATGAGCGGCAGCACCTCGCAACCGAACCTCAATTCGGTAGTGGCGGCGTTGCAGCACACGCCGCGCGATACGCGGCTCGATCTCGATCAACTCAACGCTTTTTCAGATTACTGGGAAAAGGTGCGCGACGTCTATCGCCCGTTCGACACCGCGCCGCGCACCGGTTCGGCGGAGGTTTATCTGCACGAAATGCCGGGCGGGCAGTATACAAATCTGCGCGAACAGGCGGTTTCAATGGGTGTGTCGCACCGCTGGCCCGAAATCGCACGCACGTACGCGGAGGTGAACCAGCTGTTTGGTGATATCGTGAAAGTGACCCCTTCGTCGAAGGTCGTCGGTGATCTCGCGCTCTTTTTGTTTTCCCGGGGAATCAAGCCGGCCGACGTCGTGAACCTCGAACCGGGGGCGATGCCCTTTCCAGAAAGCGTCATCGACATGTTGATGGGGGGATTGGGCTGGCCGGACGGCGGCTGGCCGGAGCCGATGTGGCGGGCGGTGCTCGGCGATAAACGCTTCAAGGAAGCGAAGGCGAAATACATGGCTGCAGCCGGTGCCACGAAAGAAAAGTCGGGCAAGAAACCGGCAAAAAACAGCGGCGAAGCGGAATTGGTGAAGCTCAAATCCGAGCTGGGCGAAAAGTGGAAACGGCTGCCGACGGACGATGAGTTTTATTCCCACCTCATGTACCCGGCCGTGTTTGCCGATTTCGCCAAACATCAGCGCGAGTACGGTGACGTGAGCGTGCTGCCGACCTCGGCATTTTTCTATGGACTGCAACCGGGCGAGGAAATCTCGGTTGAAATCGAGGAGGGCAAAACGTTGATTATCCGTTTGGTGGGCGTGGGCTCTCCGGACAAGGATGGCCGTTGTGCGGTGACGTATGAACTTAATGGTATCACGCGCGAGGCTTTGATTCTCGACAAGGGAGCCTCGCCCAAGACCAAGGCGCGGGCCAAAGCCGATTTGGCGGATCCCTTGCAGGTGCCGGCGCCGATTCCCGGATTGATCGTGTTGATGACCGCCTCGGTCGGAGCGAAGGTCGCGAAGGGCGACAAATTGTTCATGATGGAAGCCATGAAAATGCAGACCACGGTTTACGCGCAGGTCAACGGTGTCATCGCAGAGGTGAACGCCGCCATCGGCGACGCCGTGGAAGCCAAGGACCTCATCGTGAAAATGCGCAGCGCGGGATAGTTTTTAACAACGTAGCCCTGCGCGGGAGCGCAGGGTCCCGCGCCTCCCGGCGCGGGCTACACGATACCGGGGGTAGGGCGGGACCGCTGGGCCCGCCGCGATCTACTTGCAATGTTCGAACGGACGGCCCAGCGGTCCGTCCGTATCCTCAATCAAGTACTGCCACGTGATATCCGCCAGAACGAGGGATCCCTTTACGAGAAAAACTCAGCCTTCCCGATAACGTTTCCGCATCGCCTCAGCGACATTCGGCGGAACGAATTTCCCGACGTCGCCTCCCAGTTTCGCGATTTGTTTCACAAGGGAAGAGCTGGTGTAGCTGTAGGCTTCCTTGGGCATGACGAAAAGCGTTTCCACATTGGGTTCAAGGTGGCGGTTCATCAGGGCCATGTTGAATTCGAATTCAAAGTCCGACAACGCGCGCAGTCCGCGAATGATGGCGTGCGCCTGGCGTGCGCGGGCGAATTCCACGAGTAAACCTTCAAACGTTACCACGTCCACGTTTGGCAAATGACTTACGTTCGTCCGCACCAGCTCTGCCCGTTGATCGGGGCCAAACAGCGCGTTTTTGGTCGAGCTGACGGCGACGGCGACAGTCACGTGGCCGAATAGTTTCGCAGCGCGTTCCAACACGTCGAGATGCCCGTAGGTAACCGGATCAAAGGTTCCGGGATAGATGCAAAGTTTCATGGACTGCTCGCAGGATTGTCATGTGGGCAACGATGGCGAGGAAGTTTTGGGAAGGACAAATCAAGGGATTGCCAAGCGTCCGGCGGGTGTCTCCACTCCGCGTTATGCGTTTCACCCTGGCCAACTGGCTTACCGTCTCCCGGATACCCGCAATGTTTGCGATTGTCTGGCTGATGAAGCGTGATTTCGACTGGGCGCCAACGATTACCTTCTGGCTGTTTATCGCGGCGGCATTGACCGACTGGTTTGACGGCATGGTGGCGCGCGCCCGGGGGGAAGTATCTTCGTTTGGCCGGTTTATGGACGCGGTGATCGACAAGGTAATGGTGATCGGGCTGATGATCGCGTTGGTAAACGACGATTATTTTATGGGTTACGACGCCTGGGCGATGGTACTGTTGCTGTGCATTCTAGGGCGGGAGTTTGCGATTTCCGGCATGCGCATGGCGGCGGCAACCAAGGGAATCGTGATCGAGGCGGACATGGGCGGAAAGGTGAAGACATTCGTCCAGCTCAACTCGATCGGATGGTTGTTGGGTTCGCGCATGTTCGACAAGGATTTCGGACATCTTTTTCCCGGCGATGAGCGCTGGATCATCACTGGCATCCAATACGGCGGGATGGCGCTTTATCTGCTGGCGGCGATCCTGACGATTACCTCGGCAGTTTCCTATTTCCGGAAGCACGGGCACGCAGTGTTGGAGTAACTGGGAAGCATGATCTCGTCCCCGCCGAAATGGTTGCGGATTTTGCCCGGCTGGCTCGTTTTGGGCGCGGCGACACTTGGGCCGATCGGAACAAAACTTCCTGCGCCTGGAACATGGGGTTCGTTGGCGGGAATTCTTTATACGCTCGTTTTTTTTCGCCGGCTTGGGTGGGAACAGACCGTGGTTTGGACGGTGATCGCCAGTTTGTTGGCCGTGCTACTTACGGGCGAAGCAGCGCGACGAATGAAAAAATCCGATCCCGGCGAGGTGATTCTCGATGAGTTCGTCGTGATCCCGCTGGTATTTTTGGGTTGGCACGCGGGCTACCCGGGACGACTCCCCGAGTGGGCCGCGGTGGCGGCCGGTTTCGCGTTGTTTCGCTTTTTCGACATCCTCAAACCACTGGGAATTTCCCGTCTGCAACGCTGGCCCGACGGCTGGGGGATTGTCGCGGATGATTTCGTCGCCGCGCTCGCCGCCTGTGGCGCACTCCATCTCGGCGCGTGGTTGTGGGCTTTGCGGTAGGGCGGAGGAGGGCCCGCTAATCACGCGAATGGACGCGAATTTCTGAGGAGGGGATTTCTTTGAATGAAAAATCATCCGCCGTAAGGAGTGAATTACCATTTTTTCCAGTTTTATTCGCGTCAATTCGCGTGATTCGCGGGCAAACTTTTTGGGAGCGTCTCCGATTGAAGCCGCAGGACTCTAGACCGCATTGTCGACAAAACACATTGCTTCGCCGGACACTCGCGACTCTCTTGGGGCGATGGTTTGCCAGGTTTCTTAACCACTAATGGACACGATGCCTCACTAATTCGGATGAAAAGAAGAGGCCCTCCAATGGCTGACACAAACTATGGCCTGCGGGCTCCTTCGCTTAGTCCTGAATAGCGAAAGCGGACCGATCATATCCCGTCGTCGCGAAGATTTCGTATGAGACGAGCAACGCAATGGCACCGCATGAATGCCAGATGCTGTGGCCTTGAATCAGAGCGTCGGGATCAGCGAGAAATCCACCGAAGCGATCTCCTAAGCCACCGGCGAAAGCCAGAGGCGCGGCGATGACGAGCGCAGCGAGTGAAAACACGCTGCGTCGTTTATCCTTCGCACGAACGAAACTACGCAGCGCCAGAATCGAACTGAACGCCACGGCGGCAACCACCACGTAAGTAGAGTCAAACAACTTGAATCCACCAAGCCGAACGTCGTTACGGTGAATTCCGGTCCAGAAAGCGATGATCCAGACCGCGGATGCCATTGTGATTTCGTACGAGAGTTTCATCGGGTTTCTCAACTGCGCAGAAAGGGCGATGGCAGTTAGTCCAAAGAGAGCCACATAAACGCCGAGGATGTCGATCAGCCGCCATTCCGGTAAAAGCGCCGCATGATACATCCCGCTGCCAAAACCCAGAAAAATGCATCCTATTGCCCAGCTGCGAGAGAGCGGACGGCGGGCGGAAAAAAGTACCGCGAGCCCGACTACCGCATAGGGTAGGTTGGAAATCGTGTTTTGAGGCTCCCTAATCAGCCGATCGAGTTTTGCCCGGTCATAAATTGCGGACGAGAGTACCGGCATGGTTTTCAACCGAGCCGCATCGTATGCCTCGCATTGTGCCTTCGGCTCTTCGACCGGACCCCAGAAATCCCCGCGGGGATTCCAAGCTACGACAATTAGAAGGATCAACGACACCGGCAAACTCACGATCAAGGCTTTTGAAATCGGACAACGCATTCCTCTCGGACTCTAGAGGGTGGTCGCGTCTCACGGCGAGCCATTGTCAGTAAATTCCGCGCAGCGAAGGTTCGCCGACAAAACACATTGCTTCGCTGGGCGCGCCCGACTCTCTTGGGGCGATGATCGTCGGGGTTCAGCCACTCGCGGGTTTTGACAAGCTCCTGCACTACAAAGTGCCGGAGACCCTGACCGCGTTGATCCAAACCGGTTCGCTCGTTCGGGTCCCGATCGTCAATCGGCTCCATCTCGGGTTGGTGATGGAAATCAATGCGACGCCGGATTGCGCGCCAGAGAAACTCAAAGCGGTCAGCGCCATCGTGCATGATTTTCCCGCGTTGACCGCGGACCTGCTTGAGCTGGCGCGATGGATGCAGGCGTATTATGCCGCGCGAATGGAAAGTGTACTCGAAGCGATGATCCCAGGAGCGGTGCGTGACGGGGCGCGGTTGAAAACCGAAAAATATTTGAGTTTGGCGAACGTGATTCCACCGGAAGAACTGGCAGCGCTGGCGAAGAAAGCGCCGCAACAGGCGCGGCTTGGCGAATTCCTGAAGCAGCAATTTCGTCCGGTCAAAAAATCACTCGTGCTGTCCCGTCTCGATATCACCGCTGCGGTCGTGACGGCGTTAATCAAACGTGGCTGGGTGCGGGAAGAAACGCGGGCGGTTGAGCGCGTGGCCTACGCGGACAACTGGACCGGTGGTGAAATCGTGGCGGGGTTGCCGCCCGCGCTGACTGAAGAACAGGCCGCCGTAGTAAAATCGGTAAGCGAAAGCCTCACCAAGGAAAAATTTGTCGTTCACTTGCTTCACGGCGTGACGGGTTCAGGTAAGACCGAGGTGTATTTGCGCGCGGTGGAGCAGGTGTTGGCCTCGGGTGGGAGCGCGATTTACCTGGTGCCGGAAGTGGCGCTCACGCCGCAAACCGTGGCCCGGTTACGCGGACGTTTTGAGTCGACGGGACACAAAACCGTCGTCTGGCACAGTCATCTTGGCGAAGGGGAGCGGCTGGATGGGTGGACGGCCCTCGCGAGCGGACAGGCGCGTGTGGTGGTCGGCGCGCGTTCGGCGGTTTTTGCTCCGGTGAAGGATTTGCGGATGATCGTGGTCGATGAAGAGCACGAGCCCGCGTATAAACAGGACGAGACGCCCCGCTATCACGGGCGCGACGTGGCGGTCTATCGCGCGAAGCTCGCGGGGGCCGTGTGTTTACTCGGCTCCGCGACGCCTTCGTTGGAGTCTTTCGCGAACGTTCAGTCGGGAAAATATCGCCTCAACCTGCTCACGAAGCGAGTGGACGACCGAAAATTGCCGGACATTCACGTGGTCGACATGCGGATCGAAGTAATGCGACAGCGCGGATTGGTGACACTTTCGCGATTACTGGTGGATCATATGCACCGGCGCTTCGAGCGGAAGGAGCAGGTCATTCTCTTCATTAATCGCCGCGGTTACTCGTCGAGCATGCAATGCCGCAAATGCGGTCACGTGGAGCAGTGTCCGCATTGCAGCGTTTCGATGACGTATCATCGGGCGGATGAAACATTGAAGTGTCACCTCTGCGGGCATTCGCGCGGTGCTCCGGCGGTGTGTCCGGCATGTGCCGCTCCCGATATTCGCTGGCGCGGAATGGGCACGCAGCGCGTCGAGGAAGCGGTGCGGCGCTTGTTGCCACGGGCGCGACTCGAGCGAATGGACGCCGATACGATGTCGAAAAAACACCTCTTCCGGCAAATTCTCGGCGACTTCCGCGCAGGGAAAATCGATGTGCTTATCGGCACCCAAATGATTGGCAAGGGCCTGGATTTCCCAAACGTGACTTTGGTTGGGCTGGTCGACGCCGACATGTCGATGCATGTCCCCGATTTCCGTGCGAACGAACGTACCTTTCAGTTGCTCGTGCAGGTCGCAGGCCGCGCAGGCCGTGGAGATCGGGCCGGCGAAGTGGTGGTGCAAACGTTCACGCCTCAGGCGGACGCCATTCAGTTCGCCCGTCACGCCGATTACAATGGGTTCGCTGAAGGGGAGCTCACGATGCGGAAAAAATTCGATTACCCGCCTTATCGCCACCTCATTCATCATATTTTTCGCGGCGTGAATCCGGAAAAGATCAAATTTTTCGCTGAACATTGGGTGAAGCAGGTGGAGCAAAAGCTGGGCAATCTCGTGGAGATTCGCGGACCGACGCCGGCGCCGATCGAAAAGGTGAAAGACGAATACCGTTTCCAAATTTGGTATTTCTGCGCCCGCGCGACCAAAGTGGTGCCCGAACTCGTGAAACTTCAGGCCGAGGTCAAATGGCCCGACGACGTCATTCAGGTCCTCGATGTGGATCCGATGAGCCTGGTTTGAGTAAGTCGCCAGTTTGCATCGCGATCAGCCTTACATTGCCTCGAAGATTTTGGCGCTCAGAGATCCTTCCACATCGTCGATTAATTTAAAATTCAAAGCGGAGCATCAATCCCTTTTTAGGGTGAAGCCAAAAGCGGGTGGTGATTTTTTTCCCCACGTGAACCGCAATATTTCCGGAATTAAAGAATTCCTGCAGTTTCGGAATTGGTGGCGGCACCTCAATTTTTTCCGGCGGTCGTTGGGTGACAACGAAACGTTCCAGAATCAACAGATCAGGCCGCTTCTCAACTTGTGACGACGAATCAATTTCCGGTGATGTGACTGCGGTGAGATTGAATTTGCCCGCATCTTTGCGGACAAGTTGGGTGACTTCCCAATGGACGTCTGATGCGGGCAGGAACGAAGTGTCGGCAAACGATGGAAATGGCTTTGGTTCATCCTGTGACGGGCCGATTTCGCCCAAACAAAGCCCCAACAGGCTCGTGGCTAAAAACCCCGCCGTCATCCCGAATAAATTGAGTGATGCCGACCGTTTCACATCTATATTAGCGGTTTCGCCACTACCTTATTCGATGATTTAGTTTTATACAGCGAGAATTAACGGCCATCGACGGGAGCTTGCTTGAGCGATCTGTTCGTCCCGCAGTTCATGGCGAATGATGCCTGGAGTTCCGATCGAATGCGGTGACTTGAATTGCACGACGTTCACGTCACACTTTTTGTGATGCCTGATTCCACCCCCGTCCCGCCGCTGACTAATTCTGGCGCGACGGAACGGATTTCTTTTTTCGAAGAGCAGGCGCGGCGTCGGACGCAGGCCAAAGCCTGGGCATTTGTTACGGTCGGCGTGGCGTGGTTGCTAGGGTGGGTCCTGGGTTTCCTGGTGCTGTGCGCAGTGCTGTTTTATGGATTGTTGTTGCGCTCGTTCCTTCCCCGGCCGCTGGCGGAATTGTTTCACCGGGTGGCACCGAATGCCGAAACTGTTTTCTGGCCGATCGCTTTCGGCGGGCTTTTCTTCGCGGCGGCCTTATGGGGGATCGTGCGGCTGCTGTTTGGCCGGGATACGTCCGCGGCATTCCTGACCCGGCTGCACGCGCGCGAACCGAATCCAGACGATCTCGAGGAAAAGCAATTGGTCAACGTCGTGGAGGAAATGGCGATTGCCGCGGGCGCTCCCCGCCCGCGCGTGAAGTTGTTTGACGGTGACGAGATCAACGCGGCCGTGCTCGGACAGGATGCGCAGCGCGTGACTCTGCTTATGTCACGCCGCATGCTGGACGTGCTCGATCGCGATGAAACCCAGGGAGTAATCGGCCACTTGACCGCGAGTGCAGTGAATGGCGATCTTTCGCTCACCGCGGAAATGTTGCGGATATTTTATGTGCTTGGTCTCGCGGTCACGATCCTCGATCTCCCATTCAGCAAACGGGCGCGTTCTGCAATTTGGTCGCTGTTGCGATTCGTTTTTTCCCCGAATAAATCTCCCGAAGGCGGAGATGGTCAGACGGTGGCCGGGCGATTGACGAAGAGTTTGCAGCCCGAGGGGCTTGATGCGCTCAACCAAATGATGAAGCGGATGATCGAGCCCGAGGGCACGGGAAGCAGTATCAAAAAAATCGTTGGCGCCCTGATCTTGATGCCTCTGCTTCCACTGATCATGATCCGGCTGGGGGCGGCGATTATTTATGGCCTGCTATCGTTGTTTATACTGGGACCGCTCGTCACGCTGCTACTTCGCTCCCGCCGTCGACTGGCCGATGCCACCGCCGTGCAGCTGACGCGAAATCCCGACGGACTTGCTTGCGCGCTGGTGCACTTGGTCCAGGAAGCGCACACCGTGCCGAACGCAGGTTGGGCAGAAATGCTGTTCATTGTCGGACCGGAAGCAGCCGATGCCAAACGTATGGAACGGTTTCAGCAACGCATGGCGACGATCAGAGACAAAGGAAGCGACTGGAAAACCCGGGCGACGGAGGGGCTGGCTGAGGCCAACGCTTTGACGGCGGAACCGGAGCCAGAATCAGAGGCCAGGAAGCATAATTTTATTTTTGGATTCCATCCTTCGCTCAATAACCGGATCGCCCAACTCAAGCGGATGGGAGCCACAAAAGTTCAATGGGAAGTGAGAAACGACCACAGCGGTTGGATCCTCGCCGTGGTGTTAATTGTCGTGCTGGGTGTTGTCGTATTGCTCGCGGTGGCGGGATCACGATGAAGATTTTTTATTCTCTTTGGGTCTGATACCCCGAAGATTGTCGCAGACCGTGAGCCGAGTCGAACGGCTTCGGCTTGGATGTAGCAGCGGTGGTAACACCGCTGGCCAGCCATCTGACGGCGGCTGCTACGATAAGGGTGATGGGATGATTCTGTGACATGGGCGGTTTGATCAAATACCTCGGGTTGGCCCCGAGGATCTTTACTCGTATTCGGTCATGCTCTGGAGTTGATCATCAATCCGAGTGAGTTGATCGGGTCGGCTCGGCTAGGCACCGGGGCTTTTTTGGGTTTTCCATTAGTGACCCATACTTGTGGATTAGTGGTGACAAAATTCAGCTGTCGTTGGTGCCAGGTGGCCATGGTCGAAAAGGGAATGAGCGAGGCGAACGTTCACGCCGGGTTCCTGTCTGCAACTATCAACCCGAACACTTTTTGCTGGCATGCAACTTTCCGACTTCACCTGCAAATTCATGGAATACCTGCCGCGGCTGCTGGGCGCGCTCCCGCTCGCCATCGCCATCATGGTCGGCACGTTTGTTTTGAATCTTTTGCTCGGTCGGGCGCTGCTCCTGGTGGCGCGTCGCACGCATCTGAGCGCCCTGGATGTGCTGCCCGTAAAACAAGTCGTTCAATGGCTGACCCGGATAATTGCGGCAATTTTGATCCTGAGTGTGTTTGGCTTCGAAATCGGCGGCATCTGGGCGATGTTTTCCACGATTCTGGGTCTCGTCGCGATTGGCTTCGTGGCGGTATGGAGTCTCATCAGTCATACCACAGCGACCGTGCTCATTCTATTTTTGCGGCCTTTCCAGATGGGCGACGACTTGGAATTCCCGGGTGAGCCCGTGAACGGCCGGGCGGTGGATATCAATTTCTTCTTCACGACGCTGATCGATCACGAGGGCACGTTTCATCAGATTCCGAATAATTTATTTTTCCAAAAAGTGATCAAACGCCGGAAAAACGTCCATGTTGTCAGCCTGGCCGCCCAGCTCAACTCGCGCCTGCCGGTTTCGGTGGATTTGCCCCCGCCCCCCAGACAAACCCAAGGGAAAAATGCGGCGACCGAGCCTGATCCTTTAATGAATGCGCCCGATCCGCGCAGCATTGTGCCGGGCGAACGGTCGAAAAGTCAGTCGCGTTGAGTGATTGCTGACGCGAGGTCGCGTTAATCGGTTTGATCCCTCGATTTTCTGATCTGGAGAGCAAACCTGCGGTCGCGTTTTTCAGTTGATTGATTAATCTTTGCGGCGATGAAACTGAAACTATCCCTCGTTGGTCTGTCGATGTTGGCTGGGGTGAATGTTTCCGTGTTTGGCGCTGAAACGGCGCATCCTTTTCTTGCGACGGATGTGTCGGGAGGGAAAGTCGCGATGGTATCCGCGGCCGGTAAGATCGAGTGGGAATTCAAGTGTGAAGAACCGCAGGACTGCTGGATCACGCCGGACGGAAACTACTTTTTCAGTTTCAAAACTGGCGTGGTCGAAAAACTTTCCGACGGTCGCACGTTGTGGGATTACAACGCTCCGGAAGGTTCGTTTGTCAGCTCGTGCCAGCCGCTGCCCAATGGACATTTTCTTGTAATGGAAAACGGCCCGTGCCGGCTCATTGAAATCAACAATATGGGCAATGTGCTGAAGGAATTCCGGCTTACACCACCTCCGCCGTCGGTGGAAATTCGCGATCAGTTTCGGGGTGTGCGGCGCACGGCCGACGGACATATTTTCGTGTGTCGCAAAGGTGAACATGAGGTTGAGGAATTGGACGCTCTGGGAAAGAGCGTGCGGCGCATTCCGGTCGCGGGGGATGTTCACATGGCGTTGCGCTTACCCGATGGGCATTTGCTGCTTGCGCTGGGTGACGCCCATCGGCTTCAGGAGCTCGACGGAAACTTGAAAGTGGTGTGGGAACTAAATGAGAAGGACGTCCCCGGCTATTCGTTGCGCCGGGTAACGGGGTTTCAGCGTTTGCCTAATGGAAACACGATCGTCTGCAATTCCTCCGGCGACGAGTCACCGGCCAAACGGCCGCAGATCGTCGAGGTGACGCGGGAGAAAAAGTTGGTCTGGGAATTCACCGACGCAGCGCATTTCGAAACGATCAGCCAGATCCAGTTGGCCGATGTGCCCGGAGATGTGATGCAGGGAATAATTTTGAGGTGATGGTTGGAAGTGGGAGACACGCGGAGATGAGTTTTGTCCGTGTTTTATTTCGCAACAAATCGTCGATCGAGGAACACCTGATGGAGGGTGCGGATGACGCGAAAACCGGTGCCTTGGCGGAGTGACAAATCCGCAAAAAACTTAAGTGAAAGGCCCGATATTTACCGAACTTTTATTCGAGAGAATGACTCGTGTGAATTCACCGATTTTCGGAATCTAGGGTGTCTCGTCCAAGAGGCGCCCCATGATCAAAATCATTCAGAAAAAACCGAAGCTTACTCATTTGCTCGTCAAGGAATTGAAACGTGTGCGCCGCAAGTTCTATGGATTTCGCGCCTACGTTCCCGGGCTGAAATTCCAGCATGAACGTGAGACGATGGTGGGACCGGTTGGTTATTGGAATGAGCTCCAACAATATCAGTTCAATGTGCTCATCGGGAATGGGCTGAAATCCAAACACACCCTCCTGGATATCTGTTGCGGACCCCTGCAGGGCGGCATCGCGTTCATTGCTTATTTGAATGTGGGCGGTTATGTGGGAGTCGATATCAGCGCGCGCAACCTCACGGCGGGGTACCGGCAGATTTTGGATCAAGATTTTGCGGCCAAAAATCCCCGTCTGATCCGTTCGGAAAATTTCGGGTCAGAATACCTTGAAGGCGCCCGCTTTGACTTCGTTTTTGTGTCCCAGACACTGTACCTCTTCGACGATGAAAAGATGGCTCAACTGTTCGCCTTGGTGAAACAGGTGTTGAAACCAGGCGGCAAATTTCTCGCCGATATACTCAGCCCGGATGCGTACGAATCGGTGATCTATCCCGATTGTGGATGGCTTTGTCATACCGAAGAGTCGGTGAGAGTGGTGGCAGAAACCCGGGGTCTGGAAGTTCGCGGTCTGGGCGGCATCTTGCAGTATCAATATCCATCGAGACTCTCATTGAATTCCAACCTGATGTTGGAATTCACCCACAAGCGCTGACAAATATTCGGCGTATCGAAACTTGGTTTAGCGCGTTCGATTGACGATGGCGTCGAATGTCGCGTTTTGGGGGTGGGCGCCGAGCGAATCCGATTCGTTTTGTTTTTGCGCGTGCGTGAGGACGGCACGGGCCCGGAGTCGACGGCGGACATCGGGGCTCGTCGGACTGACCCCGGACGACGGTTCATTGACTTCCTTCAGCAGCTCAAAATCGTGTGCGGAGAAAATCCGGGTGTAGACATTGAGCGCATCCTCCAGGCGTTTACGTGCTTCAGCGAGGCTGGTGGTCTGCCTGGCGGCCGCGAGGCCAATCCAAGCGCGCATTTCTGCGAGGTAGTCTCTGATCTCGGGACTATTTCCCAGACTGTCCTGTGCTTGGGTGAGGGCTTTCAACGCGCTAACCGCTTTCGACTGGTCGTTCGCAGTCCACGTGTCGTTCGCGCTTTGTGAAAACCACCAGATGAGATGTTCAGCGTTATGCTTCAGCGCCCGATCGCGGTCGGTGTGAAGATCCGCTTCAGCGACTGAATCGAAAGCGGCTTTGGCGAGATTGCTCTGCTTGTTCGCCAACAGGAGCACGGCCTGTCTGATCCGCAGCGGCGCGGTGATTTCATTTTGACCGGGATGTGCGACAATAAATGCTTCGATTTGCCGGTTGGACTCAGTGAAGGGTGGTGCGGATCTTTCCCCGTCTTTTTGAGGCAGGTCGCCGAGTTGGCTGCTAATCATTGCAGCGTTGGATTGCGCGTCGAGCGTGCTGACCCGGTCTCGTGTGGCGCAGCCGGAAAACAGCAGGGCGAAGCTGAGACCGAGCAGGCCGGTCCAACGAATGAAGAGAGCAGGGCGGAACCGGGAGGATGTTTTCATGGTTGGATTTAAGCGGCTTGTTCGGTGGCGGCTGCGAGGAGGCTGGCCAGCAGTTCGCGGAATGCGGGCGTGGCCGGATCGATTTTCTTGAAATCGCCGCGAGCCCACGCGGCGACCAGACCGCCGATCACGCCCGGCAAACCCGGCAGGTCCAACCGGCGCCCGAGCTCTGCGGAAGCTTGGGTGAGCGAATCATCGATGATTCCCGTCAGCAAATCTGTCGCCGCTCCGATCGCCACCGCTTGCACCCGCGCTTTGCCAAAACGGGCCAAAGCGATCAACACGGCGCGAATAGTTTCCACGAGGGTGTTTCCAGTGAGCAATTTTTGCGGATCGTCGGCTGCGACGCGAAGGACGGCGTTTAACACGGCGATCGCGAGATTGCTGTTGGCCTGATCGAACAGGGCAGGATTGTTCAGCAACGTTTGAATGGCAGTGCTCGCAATGGCCGTTGCGTCCAGGCCGGTGAGCGTGCGATCCTTGACCAATTCCGCGAGTCGACCCGAAAAATCCGCAATCAGTTTTGCGTAGCGGGTATCGAGCAGTCCGGGATTGGCGGCGATGGCTTGCAAAGTCCCGCTGGCGGCAGCAGTGGCGATCTTCCGGGCGTCCAAGCTGGGCAAATCGCTGACGGATTTCAGAATACTACCGACGACTTCCCGAACCAGGCTGGCATTTTCGGGGTCGACGATGAGTTCCGGATACTCCGCAAATACGCCCGCTGCGTCGGTGACGATTTCGTCCAGTCCTTCGCGACTGAAGGCGAGACGAATGCCGTCGCGCGCAACCGTGTTGACGAACGATTCGAGCAATACGCGCATCCATGGTTTTCCGCCGACCTGGGTGCCGAGCAGTTTTGGTTTGGCTGCGACGGCTGCGATCGCGGCGTCGCCCAAATGGAAAAGCGTATCGCTGCTGAGGAGATTCGATTGCGGAATCTGACTGAGCTGCGTCGTCATGGACGTCAGCACATCACGGAGCAATTCAGGCTGATCCTGGAGTAGGGCAGGTCCATGCCGTTCCAGCCCCGTCAGCCCGGCGCGCAATAGATCACCCCAATGATCCGAGAAGAACTCTTTGAAATCCGCGGATTTGGAGGCGAGGGGTGCCGCCGTTTTAAGCAGATCCGAAGCGATCAGTTTGAAGGCATCGGCCTGGTCTTCAGCGAGAGTGTCTGCCGCGCGACTGAGTCCTTTGCTGAGTAGCTGGGGGTAGCCCTTGCCTTGAAAAAGACCGATGAGGAATTCATCGCCTCCGGATGCAGGGTCATCCTTGGCCGCTGCCAGCACATCCAGCAGCGCGGTGAGCCATACGCGATCCGTCCCAAATGCAGTGCGCGCATCAAATACACCATTCAAGGTGGAGTTCAGGGCATGTCGCAGCAAAGGGCTCCATTCGGTAAAGTTTTCGAGATCAGGTTTGGCAAAACGTTCCAGAACGGATTGCACCACGTCCTTTACGCGACCGTCACGAACGAATAATCCAGAATTTTCGGCGCCAAATTCGGCCATCACGTCCACGACGAGGAGACCGATGCGGGTGGCATAGTGTACCCCACGATCATCCTGGCCGGCGGTGATCGAAAATGCGGCGGCAAGATTGTCCTCATTGCTGAGATCGAAGGTGGGAAGTGCCTCATGCAGGGCGGCGATATAGGCCGCATCGGGCTTGAACGGCGCGAGCGTGAGACGTTCCGGAAAAACGCGGCGGTAGCATTCGCCGATCATGGCATTGTCGGGTGCAGCCTTTTTCAATTCAGCAGTGAGTTCAGCGCGGTCGCCTTCAAGAGGATCGGGACCATTTACACCGGCGGTGTCGGAAAGATACTTCTTAAGTTCCGCGACTTTTCTCAGTGCGCTGGGACCGGAGTATATCTCCGGTTGCACAAGGACCAGCCTGGCCTGAACGGATTCTTTGGCGGCGAGCAGCGCATCCAGGCGCTGACCGAGTTTGACGAGACCTTTTGCGACAGAGACGACAAGAGACGCGGTGCTGGCGGCGATCATGGGGCGGACGGGTTGAGTAGCGTGGGGAGGCTCAATCTGCTTTTGGCAGCGACAGATTTCTCATGCCCGTGATTTTCGTGAATGGCAATTCACGAGATGGATTCTCAGCAGATTTGTTTCGAAATCGATTTGATCCGGGTGGAGCACATTTTTTGCCATCGTCGAAAATGAAGCAGATGCAGGTGATATACCCCAGGCCCGAAGGCTAAACGTATCCGTAGTGTGGACACTTCAGGAGGCCTTGTTTTGATGACTCTCTCTGATCGGTTTAAACTCATCGTAACGCGGGTGGGGCTGGCCTGGATGAGGTAGGGCCGGATTGTCCCTGAACAGCCGCGCGTGAGCGCGACTTGAGTACAGCCTCTTTCCATCACCCCGCCAGAATCCGCGAAAATTGGTTGAGTCGCGATAATCCGCCCTGGCATCGGGCCGCGGAACAGTACCAGTCACCGTGGTCCTGTTTGGGCTGTGTTTTCGGGGTTTTTGGGGAAATCCAGCCGAAGGTGGTCGTCGATTTTCCTCTCGACGATCGGCGTCGGGCGAGACCGACACCCACCGCGCTGCCCTGCGAATGACGGGTTTACGTGGGTTCATCCTTCGGAATTTCCCTGTGTTGGCGGTTGATTCGTAGTCCCTTCCAACCGTCTGGGCATGTGGGTTGTGAGCGTCCCGTTCGAAGTCAGTATACGAATTGTTTTTTTGGATGTAAAAGCCGCCGTGGATCGTTCCGCAAGCGAACCATTTCCCGGGGGAAAGGTCTCTTTTTGCGGACGCCGTATCCGGCGCATCCAATAAAATATGCTTTTATATTCTGGTGGCTACCATGTTGCGCTTGAACCGCTAACCCGGTTGGTTAGTTTTTGAAGTACAAAAAAACTCCCCATGGATCACGATAAAGTTAAATCGCGGTGGATGGATTTACTTTTTGGAGTTCGGCGTTCGGTTCGATATCACTATTCACGGAAGGTTTTCTTCGATTCGTTGGGAGATTGGACGAATTTTCTGACCATTCTGTGCGGAGGCTGCGTAATTTTTTTTGTGTCAGCGTCTGTTAACACCCGGTCCACCGCGGCAATCGTTTTTGGCGGTTTGATCAGCGCGATCACCGCACTCGATCTGGTGGTTGGCTATACGGTCAAAGCGCGCAAGCATTCGGATCTTTGCCGGGAATTTTCCGCGCTGGAACGCGACATGATCAGAATCGGCGAGTCGCCAACGGAAAATGATCTGAAACTGATATTAAACCGCCGCTTGGAAATTGAGGCCGATGGGCCATTTATTTTGCGCGTGCTGGAGGCGACGTGCCACAACGAGGTGGCCCGCTCGATGGGCTGGCCTTCAACCGAGCTGGTCGAAATTGGATTCTGGCAGGATGCGTTCAAACAATTGTTTGATGTGCAGGCGGAACGGCTCACTGATCCGCGCTGAGGGAAGCGCCTTTACCACTATTCGCTTGTGGTCACCAGCAGCTAGGATGCTGAGGGTGCTGTTATGGATTTGCAATTAAGTGGCTCCTGACCGCTTCGCGCCTCGGCCCATATTTTTTATTAAAAAAACACGGAACGAGCCTAGGGAAAGTTGTCTATACGCTTCGTGCTGCACACACGCTCAAGTCGACCTGTTTCGATTAATATCTTTCATCGGATTCCCAATCGATTGCCTGCAGGTGCTTCTGCTGACTGCGTGAGTGACCGAACCCATGACGAAAACGAGCCTTGAGCGAACGCCTCCATCTCAAACCCGCACCGGACGTCTTCTTACAAGTGCCGGCATCGCCGTCAGATTCAGACGATACCTCGCGATTCTTTTGATTCTGCAAGGCGCGGTTGCTTTCGCCGTCGCTCCAAATCCGGAACCTTTGGAGTTGTCGGATGGGCGGATCTTTGAGGACTGGTCGGTAATCCGTCAGACGGATGACACGATTACAATCCGGCATGCGAAAGGCGCCGCGAAAATCGCCAAGGAATTACTTCCGCCGGAGCTGCTGACGCGTTATCCGATTGTCACGCCCGAGCCGCCGGTGGTGGCCGCGGCCTCGCTTCCGCCGGAACCGCAGGGACTCGACAAACCAACCAAAGGGGAACGTTCCATCAGCGCCCGCGATACTGCGAGTGACACGGATGTCCGCTGGATCTGCCGCGCCGCGGTGAAAGGTGCCCCGGGCGGCATTACGCGGACAAGCAAGAACCGCGTCGGCGAATTTAAGACCGATTTTGTGCTCCTGTTTAACCTCGAAGACGTCGGACCGTTGGAAGATGCGATCGTCAAGGCGCGCAAGTGGTCGCAAGCCATCGCGGATAAGAAGCCCAAGCCGCCTAGTTTTGAAAAAAGCATGGGCCAGGTGTCGGGTCATGAGTGGGTGTTTAGCTGGGACAGCGAACACGTCGTGGTGCATACCGGCGTGAGTGATGTCGCCCGTTTCGAGGACCAGGATCTGGCGAAAATCCAGGTACTGCTGGCCGCCTTGCCGCACATGGAAAAAGAAAAGCGCGACGAAGCGAAAGCGGGGGAAGATTTTGCCGCGACATTGAAGTGAACTACCCTTGGGGGGTAAATGATAGGCTTCCGTGTGCACTGCTCAAACGCCGAACGTCAGTGCCAATAAGTGAAAATCAGTGGTTTAAATTTTCTGTTTTGAGAGGGTAACTATCCGTCCCCATGAATGAATCATTCATTTGACGCATCACCCTGTTCCCGTCCGCCATAATCCATTTTCCGCGTGGTCCGTGTATTCTGTGGTTCCTGGTTGGGAAAGCCGGAATTCCTCGGTTTTTTAACCACTCAGCTGCACTTATAGTCACTGATCGGGAATGGATACGCGGAAAGATCCAGATGGATTAAACCCCATCCACGCTTATGGGTCCTAATGACCGATTAGAGCGTTTTCATAAAAACTGTGGCCGAAATTTCCCGTCGTAGCTTGGGGCGCAGACCCGGCCGGGACACAACCGCAGACTCCGGGGTCAGCGCCCCCCGGCTACAATTTTATTAAAAGCGCTGTAGCAGTTTCGTGCGGTGGTACGGTGGTTTCAATTTGCTTCAGCGGTCTCCGTAGCGTCGTACCGTAAATTCCCCGACTACGCTTTCGAACGTAGATCGTTATAGTGCGACATGTGCCGGATGGTCCGGCGTGATCTCCGTTAAACTCAACCTCCCAAAACCATGTCCTCTGTAAATTCGCTCCAGGAACTCCTAATCGATGAAGTCAAAGACATCTATGATGCCGAGAAACAACTCGTGAAAGCTTTACCCAAACTCGCAAAGGCTGCCACCAATCCCGAATTGAAGGAGGGATTCAACCAGCATTTGGAAGAAACCAAAAATCATGTGGCCCGACTTGAACAGGTCTTCGAAATCCTGGGCGAAAAACCCAAGGGGAAAACCTGCAAAGCCATGCAGGGACTTGTGGAGGAAGGCAGCGAAGCCATTGATCTCGACGGTCCCGATGCGGTGCGGGATGCCTGCTTGATTGGTGCTGCGCAGCGGGTCGAACATTACGAAATCGCTGCCTATGGAACGGTGCGCACCCTGGCGGAGACGCTCGGACTGAATGACGCAGCGGATTTGCTGCAGCAGACTTTGGATGAGGAAAAAAAGACCGACGAAACGCTCAGCGAGATCGCCAACACGGTGAATGAAGAAGCAGATTTGGTGGCAGAAGAGACCGAAAAGACTGAGTGAGGTCTGCGAGTAACGGCCTGTGCGCTGCGATAGGTGGAAAACGTGGCGCACAGGTTTCGCTTTTCATGGCAGGAATCTGAACATGTCTCGCGAAGGAGGTGAAGGAGACCGCTTTAGCAATTCGACTGCATTCCTTTCGCACCTTCACCTCCTTCGCGAGACATGTTCTTTCATTCGCAGTGGGTGCAATACGCGGAAGCTTGTTTCGGCTCGGCTGGGTATAGGAGCTTGCCCGTTCGGATTGCTCAGGGCCCAGAGCTTATCGGAGTAGGCAAGCAAGCTTCTACATTTCGGAGGAGACGAGTTTGCCCGTGCCTGATTGGTTGTCTTGTTTTTGTGAACCTGATTACGGCGCGAATCGCAAATTAGCCAGCTTGGCAATGAGCACCCGGGGTTCGATGGGCTTGGTCGTGCAGTCCTGAAAGCCACTCTCAAATGCTTTTCGGCGATTTCGTTCGTCCGCGTAGGCGGTGAGCGCGAGTGCGGGTGTCAGGGGTAAACGACGCTCAATCTCCCGATGGCGAATCTGGGCGATCAAGGCGTGCCCACTGCTTACGCCAAGTCCGATGTCGCTCAAAATCAGATCGGGCTTCGTGCGGTCAAACTCCTCGAGTGCTTCGGGCACGCTTGCGGCAGGAATTACTTCTGCGCCGGCTTGGTGCAGCACCGCGGCGAGCGCCTGTCGTGTCTCCAGCGAATCTTCGACGAGCAATACGCGCCGATCCGTCAGAGTCGGAAGGGGTGTTTCATCCACCATTGTTTCGTTGTTCAGTTTAACCTGGGCGGGCAGGGGAACGACGATAATAAATCTTGTCCCGCGATCTGGCCCGCCGCTTTCCGCCCGGATCGTTCCGCCATGCAGTTCGATCAGCTGACGGGCGATTGCCAGCCCCAGTCCCATTCCACTGGCGGTGGGCGTGACGGCGGGCTCGACCTGCACAAAGCGGTCGAATATTTTCGTGAGGAACTGCGGACTGATGCCTTTGCCTGTGTCCTTTACCACAATCTCCAGCTGGTCTCCCTTGCGTGCGGTGGCGAGGTCGATTCGTCCGCCGGGCGGGGTAAATTTAACGGCGTTGCTGATCAAATTAGAAATGACTTGTTGCAGGCGGCGGGGATCTGCTTCCACGGTGCCGACCGCCTGATCCAGAGTTTCAGTGATCGTCACACGGTTTTCCGCGGCTTGAGTGCGAAAAGGAGGCAGCATCGACTGGATTAGCGGGTTGAGCTCAAAGCGCGAACGTTCCAGCCGCATCTTTCCGGCCACGATTTTGGCGGTATCCATCAGATCGTCGATCAATGCCTGCTGCTCCCGCACCGAGCGGTGGATGGCGGACAATCCCTCCTGCAGCGTCTTTGGATCGGGGTTTTTCTGTTCGCTAAGCAATTTTGCCCAAAGGAGCGTAGCTGCCAGGGGCGTGCGCAGCTCATGTGAAACGTTGGCAAGAAAATGATCCTTGGAGGCATTTGCCGCCTCGGCGTTGATCATCGCCCTGCGCAAATTGTCCTCGGCCCGCTTGTGATCGGTGCTGTCGCGCAACACGACCACGAAGCCCGATGGTTTTCCGCTGGCAGCATAAACCGTCGAAATAATGACCGTGCCCCAAAATTTGGAACCGTCTTTGCGTGTATACCAGCGCTCAACGAGGAGCTGCCGGTCGACTTCGGCCCGCGCCAGGTCGCGGTCAGCGCGGTGGGCGACGCGATCTTCCTCAGTCATGATCAGATCGAAAGGCTCCCCCTGTGCCTCCGCTTCACGGTAGCCAAGAATTCTCTCCGCCCCTGCAGTCCACGTGACGTATCGGCCTTCTGGATCCAGTAGGAAGATGCCGTACTCCTGAATTCCGGAGAGGATCAACCGGTGGCGGGCCTCGGTTTCGCGGAAAATGAGTTCGGCAGATTTGCGCGAAGAAATATCGACCAGGGTAAATACGATGTTTCGGATGGTGCCGTCCGGGTTGCGATGCGCCAGAATGCGGCGCAGGTAAGTCTGACCCGAACCTGAGAGGACTTCCTTTTCGGGAATTTCACCGTCGTTACTGGCCAGGAGGAGGTCGGAAAATAAATCGGAATCGGGAAAACGAAGCACTACTTCGCCCAAGGGACGGCCCACGTCAGCAGGCATGACGTGAAGAATTTCTGCAGCGGCCGGCGTATAGCGACGGACGCATAGATTTGCATCGAGCATGACGACCGCGAGATCGAGATCCTCGAAAAAATCGCCCTCCGATATATTTCCGTTCTGGCGTTCGCCGTTTTCCACCGGCGAAGCTTCGAGGGGTGATTTCCGCAACCGGACGTCAAACGCTGCGACCCTGCGTTGCTTCGATCGGAAAGGCAGCTGCACTGCCCGGGGTTTGCGCGCGGAATTTTTCCCTGGACGGGCCTCGTGAGTTTTCTTGGTCGCCCGACCGGGTTTAATTTTTCGTTTCATCAGACCTTTGGGGTGAGGTGCATGACGCTGGAGTAGAGTGATTTCACTTTAACTGATTTAGCCGTGAGTCGAGTGTGAACCCCTCATTTGCAGGCAGACGCTGTATGATCGGTGTTTTCCCGATGCGCAAAAAAGGAACAAGCCTGATAGCCTCAAGGCGATTGCTCACCGACAAGCGATTTGCCGCTGAGGTGATCGCGCGCCCTGATCGCTTGCAAGCAAGCTCCTACAATTAGTGCGCGGACTATTTTCCGGCCGTCACGGGGTGGAGCGAGAGGCGGGTTATCTCATGAATGTGATTTCCCAGCCAGTCGGCCATTTCCGTTTCATCCTGCAGCACCTCTTCACAAAGACGGGCGATCTCTGGCTGGTTCAATTCATGTGCAGCGACAATCAGTGCGCGATAGGACGCGATTTCCATGTGTTCAGAGGAATAGTCCGAGATAAAATTTTTAACCAGTTCGTCGCGAAACACACCGGTCGCCGCGCTCTGTACTTTTCCCATCACCCGCCCCATCGCCGATTTTGTCAGAGATGCTTTGCTGCCCAGAATGCCCAGGCATTCCTCGACCACCTCAATATGCCAGCGGGTTTCGGACACATGCTTTTCCAGGTGCGTCCGGATTTCAGGAAAATCCTTGGCGTCGTTCGCGTGATTTTCGAGGACTTTGGCCAGAGCGAGTTCCATGGCGTGAGCGTCATTGAGCCAGGCAACAAGTTGGTCTTGGTTGTTCATATGGGCGTTGGATTGATGCTTGGTTGATCACTCATTAAACACCATTCCGTGCCTGACTACCATCGGGTGGCGCACCCGCCATATGCCCGGATGCTTTCCGATAATCGCCGGAGCCAAAATACTGCTGCTGAAGGCAGGAAGAACGGAAATCCGACTGTCAGAAAAAGGATTCGCGCATTCAGCGGCTCGGGCGATTGCGCAGCGCCAAGAACGTGAAACCATCCCTCTGCGCCGACGTCTTGCCGACGAATCCGCTTTCTTTCATTTTCCGAAATGGAAGCCCTGAACCCCAATCCCCGTTCGACATGTTTCTTTCATCGCGTCTGAAAATTCGTTGCGCTGTGTTTGCCGCGGCGTCGGCATTCGTTGCATTTTTCACCGCTGCGCAAGGTCAGATCGGAGCCCGATTTCCCTCCGAAAAAAGAGTTATTCCAGATCCGGTCACGGGCGTGCCATTGACGTTTCTGACGAGCAAATCGTCGGGCGATTCAAAGATATATCAAACGCATCACCAATGGACCTCCGACGGAAAGTGGGTGATTTTTCGATCCAATCGTGTGCGCGGGCAGGCGATGGCGGTCAACGAGGAGACGGGCGATATCGTTCAGGTTACGGAGGGTGGTTATACGGGTATGCTTTGTCTGGCGGACCACTCAATGAGTCTATATTTTCTGCGTGTTCCCATGTCGGCTCCGCCCCCGGCGATGACTGGAGGCGAGCCGGCATACGTCGCTCCTCCACCGGCCGGCATTTCCGCCGGGAAAACGTCCAAGGCTGAGACGCCGCCACCTCCGCGCCCCCAGCCGACTGGTCCGGCGCAGATCATGCGGGTGGACCTGGCGAAACTATTTGCGGATAGCGAAGCGGGAAAGCTTCAAGCGGCGTCCGTCTACGAGAAAAGCTGCGGAACGATTCCGATGGAGTGGGGTGCGGGCGGCGACATGGCGTTGGATTGCACCGAGGAATTCGCCTACTTCCGCGTGGGCAGGGAAGAGGCGGCAAAACATTTGCCAGCCGATACGAAGATGGAAGGTGAGTTTGGTCCTCGTCACATGGGCGCCGGTCCGACTGGCCTCGGGAAAATGAATTTGAAGACGGGCGAGGTGAGTTTTGTCGTCGCCGTGCCTTTTCAGATTGGGCACGTGCAGACGAATCCCTGGGTTACAGGCGAAATTGTGTTTTGTTGGGAAACAGGCGGGAAGTCGCCTCAACGCACCTGGACGGTGAAGGCCGATGGCTCGGGTCTGCGTCCGTTATATCCGGAAGCCTCGTATGAGTGGATCACGCACGAGGCAGTGATCACGCGGGACGAAGTGGCGATCGCCATTCTCGCCCATCGTGAACCCGGCGTGGGTGTGGACAAACCGGATCCGTGGGGGCCTTCGGGTGCGGGCGATCACCCCACTGGGTTGGGCATCGTGAATCTCCGCAATCGCGAAATGCGCATTGTCGGTCAGGTTCCGATCGGGAATCCGGGTAAATCCGTGTGGCACGTCAATGGGTCGCCCGATGGACGCTGGGCTTGTGCCGACGATTTTCAGTATCGTTTGTGGCTGATTGATCGCCGTACTGGCGAAATGATTTTGCTGGCCGATCTTGGTCATGTGGTCACGGCCGCGGATCACATCCACCCGACCTTTAGCGCGGACAGTTCAAAAATCGAAATTCAATGTGCGATGATTTCCGAAAACAAGCGGACGCTGAATATCTGTGTCGTGCCGGTTCCCGAAGCCTGGCTGAAGCGAAGTTATACTGATCGGCTTGTGCCTTGAATTTGCGTGTCGGGCGGAAGAGGAAGGGAGGAAGGACGCGGCAAATTTTTCTGCCGATTGTGACCAGAGAATAGTAATTCAGTGCGCATTGCTCGGACGACTGACGTCGCCGGAAAACCTGAATTCTTGATAGGGTGTTCACCCTTGCGTGAAATAGGTAGGTGTCGACCGGATACAAGATTCCGGCGATTTTTTTCAGGCGTGCCACAAAACGGCCACCGAAACAAAGGAGGTTCGCGGGCACATAAGCGGCGGCGATTTCACCCGGTTTTTGGTCACGTTAAAAAAGGAAATCCGAGGACTTTTCAGGCACGAACATTTGAACCGGGAAACAGGCATTTCTAGAGTGAAAAACTGCCAAATTCGCTTCGGCCGGCGAGAGTCTTTTATTTCCGTCGTGGCGGGTAAAAAAACAAGGGCCGTCCACCCCTGGACGGCCCTTACTAACACCAAGCAAACCTTTCGACTACGAGAAGACAGACGCAGTGGAATCGATTGTGTTCAAACTCTGTTCAATTTTTTTTCAGATTATTCGTTCGCGACAATTCTGACGCATGAGTGAGCGCAATTTTATGGGGGTCATCTTCCAATCGAACTGCTTTGGGTATAATCGGTCTGTTCTTACATCCACCCGTTCGACCCGGTCCATTGCCCGGCCAGTGAACTCAAACCTGCTCCATGAAAAATAAAGCATCGCCAGAAAATACGACCATTACCCGCAAACAAATGATCGATCTCCTCAATGAAGATCTCGCCCGCGAGTATCAGGCGATCATCGCGTACGTAGTTTACAGCCAGACGATGAAAGGCGCGAAATATCTCCATATCGCCAAGGAGCTGGAGAAACACGCGGGGGAGGAACTCAGTCACGCGGTGCAGATCGCGAAGCAAATCGATTATTTCAATGGCACCCCCGTGGTGCAGGCGAAAGAAGTGAAGATGTCCGGCAATCCCGACGACATGCTGCGTTTCGATCTGGAAAACGAACGCGTCACGATCCTGAATTATCGCCAGCGTATCCGGCAGGCAGAGGCGATGGGCGAATTTGCCCTGAGTGAAGTGTTGCGTGAAATTATCGTTCAGGAGCAGGAGCACTTCACCGATCTTGCTGACGCGTTGGGCATCGATAATCCCACGATTCAAGGTTGAGCGCGTGTTCTTGTTAAGTGATCCGGTGTGAAGCACTGACAGTCGACCGCGTTTTGTTACTTTTTAGTAACATCTGAAAATTTCATTCGACGTCATATGTAGAGAGTAGTCCCTAGATCATATGTCTTGAGCAGAATTTCGGCTCATCCATCTTTTTTCCGCACCGCAACGGTTAGTGGAAAGTATGCTGGCACCACGCTTTGTCAGGAAATGTTTCTCACCCCAATTCACCCGCGGATACGCGGTGCCGGTGGCGTTTTTAGTGCTCTCAGTGCTGAGAGTTTCGGGCAGCGAACCGATGGATGCTCGTGCCGATAAAAACTCCAAATCGGCGGTAACCGCGTTGAAGCGGCTGAGTGTCGAGGAGCTGATGGATATCGAGGTGACTTCGGTTTCAAAGCGACCGGAAAAATTAATTGAAACTCCATCCGCCATCCAGGTGGTCACTGATGAAGACATCCGGCGGTTTGGCGCGACGAGCATTCCCGAGGCGCTGCGCCTCGCGGGAAATCTCAATGTGGCGCAGCAAAATTCCCGCGACTGGAATATCAGCGCACGGGGATTTAACACTGATTTAGGCAACAAGCTGCTGGTTCTGATGGATGGTCGAACCGTATATACGCCACTTTTCTCCGGCGTTTTCTGGGATGCGCAGGACTATCTGTTGGCGGATATCGACCGGATTGAAGTGATCAGTGGGCCCGGTGGAACTTTGTGGGGTGCAAATGCCGTGAACGGGGTGATTAACATCACCACCAAAAGTGCCAAAGACACGCAGGGGCTTTTGGCCGAGACTGCGCTCGGGAACGGATTGCGCGATGCGTTTGGCGTGCGTTATGGAGCGAAGCTGGCATCCGGGGTTTATCTGCGCGTCTACGGGAAATTTTTCGAGCAAGATGATGGTAAATATGGCAGCGGAAAACGGGCGACCAATGCGTGGCGCAAGAGTCAGGGTGGGTTTCGGATGGACTCGGAAAACGACGCGGGAAATCTTGTGACGGTCCAGGGGGACTTCTACCAAGGGGACGAACGGCTCGCATCCGGGGGTACGAGTGAATTGTCGGGCGGCAATTTGCTCGGGCGTTGGTCGCGCACGTTTTCGTCGGACTCCCGGGCGAGTCTGCAGGTCTACTACGATCGCACTCACTTGGCGCTGCCAAAACCGGCGAGCGCATTTTTGCCAGCCGGCACCTTGAAAGACGATTTGGACACTTGGGATATCGATTTCCAACACCATCTGTCCGTCGGTGAGCGAAATTTGGTCGGTTGGGGGCTGGGATATCGCCTTACGCACGACGCAGTTGAAAACGTGCCAACTCTGGCGTTCCTGCCAGCACGCCTTAATCATTCACTGGGTAGCGGTTTTGTGCAGGATGAGATCAAGCTTCGAGACGCTTTGTTTTTAACCTTGGGCGCAAAACTGGAGCACAACGATTATACCGGTTTTGAAACCGAACCCAGTGTCCGGCTGCAGTGGAATATTAACGAAAAACAGATGCTTTGGTCTGCGGTTTCCCGTGCGGTGCGCACGCCGTCCCGCATTGATCGCGATCTGAGCCAACCCACTGGTTTGCCCGCGCCGTTTCCGTCGAGCATCCTGAACGGCAATCCGGATTTCTCTTCGGAAACGGTGATTGCCTACGAGGTTGGCTACCGGGCTCAACTGGCTTCGAAGGGGACGGTTTCCGTCGCCACTTTCTATAATTCCTACGACGACATTCGCAGCACAACCCCATCGGCGCCGGGGTTTCCTTCATTTGGATTTCCGCTTACCTTTGAAAACAATCTTGAAGGCGACACGTACGGCGTCGAATTGAGCTCCACTTATCAGGTGCTTGATGCGTGGCGTCTGCAGGCATCGTATAATTTTCTGGAAGAGAACCTGCGCGTCAAAACGGGGAAAACGGATTTTAGCAATGGCTTGAATGAAACCGCTGATCCCAAGCACCAAGCTGCGTTGCGGTCGCTCTGGGACTTGCCCCACGGAATCGAACTCGATGCTGCGCTCCGCTGGGTGAACACGCTGCGCAATAATAATGGACCGACTCCTGGTTCCGTGCCGGCTTACTTCGAACTCGACGTTCACCTGGGCTGGCGCCCGACCGATCAACTTGAGTTTTCAATTGTCGGACAGAATCTGTTGCACGATCATCACCCCGAATATGGATTTCCCAGCCCCACGCGAGAGGAAGTAAGTCGCAGTATATACGGAAAAATAGCATGGCGTTACTGACATTGTTTTCCCGCCTGATCGGTGCTGGCAGAAATCGCTGGTGCGGGTTTTGGCTGGTTATATTAATCATGTCTTCGTTCCCCGCCTCAAAAAGTTTGGCTGAAACGGAGTTTAAAGAGTATCAGTTGAAAGCGGTTTTTTTATTTAATTTCGCCCAATTCGTCGAATGGCCCGCGTCGGCTTTCGCCGATGAAAAATCCCCGCTGACGATTGGCGTGGTAGGTGACGATCCGTTCGATGGTTTGCTTGATGATGTGGTTCGCGGGGAACGGGTCGGACAGCGGGAGATCATGGTCCGCCGCCTGAAGAGTATCGAAGAAGCGGACGGGTGCCAGATCCTGTTTATCAGCAAATCCGAATCCGCGCGACTCGAGACGATGATCGCCGCGCTGGGCAATCGCGCGCTTTTGACCGTGAGCGACGCTGACCGCGCGGCGCGGCGGGGAACGATGATCCGGTTTGTGAACGAAAAGAGAAAAATCCATTTGCGGATCAATCTCGATGCAGCCCAGCGCGCCGGCCTCGTCGTAAGCTCAAAGTTGCTGCGGGCCGCTGAGGTTGTTTCCACCGGCGCTGAATCTCCATGAGCCTGCGCAACGTTCCCATACGTCGAAAACTGATGGTGATGCTGCTGCTCACCAGCGCCGTGGTGATGCTGCTTATGCGCGGTACTTTTTTCGCCTACGAGTACGTTACGTTCCGGCAGGAGACGGCCAGGCAGCTGGCGACCTTGAGCGAGATTATCGCGGCCAACAGCACTGCGGCGCTGGCCTTCGCCAACGAACAGGATGCCAGGGAAATCCTGTCGGCACTGAAGGCGAATCGCAACGTGGTGGCCGCGGCGCTTTACGATCGTGACGGGCATTTGTTTGCGCATTATCCGGATGCTTTGCCGGTTTCGGAGCTGCCCCAATCTCCGCGGGATGGCGGTTTTAACGCCAGTCACTCAAAACTTACGAAATTTCAGAACGTCGTGCAACGTGACCTGAAATTGGGCACGCTTTATCTGGAACTCGATACGGGCACGATTACGCGCGAATGGCTTTACGGTTCGCTCGGCATCGCCGGGGCGGTAATGGCTTTGGTAATTGGCGTCGCCTTTCTGCTCGCCCGTTCGCTTCAGCGTCAGGTTTCCCTGCCCATCCTAGCCCTGGCAGAAACTGCGCAGGCGATTTCTGAGCGAAAGGATTATTCCGTGCGCGCGGTGAAGATTGGCAATGATGAAGTCGGACGACTTACCGAGGCGTTTAATCAGATGCTCGGAGAGATCGAGACGCTCAATCGTGACCTGGAGCGCCGGGTCGTGGAACGCACCAACCAGCTGGCCGCCGCCAACGCCGAAGTCACGAGGGGAAGGGCGGTTTTCGAGAGCATTTTCGAGTCGTTGCCCGGATCGTTTCTGGTGCTGACTCCCGAGTTGAAAATCATCGCGGCGAGTGACGCCTATCTGAAAGCGACGATGACCACCCGCGAAACGTTGATTGGGCGCGAGCTTTTTGACGCTTTTCCCGACAACCCGTCCGAAGTCGATGCCATGGGCAGTTCCAATTTGCGCGCGTCGCTCGAGCGTGTTCTCAAAACGGGCGCGGCTGACACGATGCCGATTCAAAAATACGATATTCGGCGTCCTGATGGTGTCTTTGAGGAACGGTATTGGAGCCCGGTCAATTCTCCACTACTGGGAGTGGACCGTCGGGTGGAATACCTGATCCACCGGGTGGAGGACGTCACTGATTTCGTTCATCAACGGACGCCGGTGAATGGGGATTCGACTCAATTGCGGATCAAGATGGAGCAAATGCAGGCGGAAATGTTTCATAGCTCGCAAAAAATTCAGGAGAGCAACCAGCAGTTGCGCGCTGCCAATGAAGAGCTCGAATCCTTTTCCTACTCGGTGTCGCACGATTTGCGCGCGCCGTTGCGGCACATTGACGGGTTTGCCGGTCTGTTGCGCAAATCGGACGGAACCCAGCTTTCGGAGAAAGGCAGCGGCTACCTCGGGCACATTTCCAATTCCGCCAAGCAAATGGGGGTGTTGATCGACGATTTGCTGGTGTTTTCCCGCATGGGACGTTCAGAAATGAAAATGACTCCGGTGAATTTGCAGCAACTCACCGCGGACACCGTGCAGTCACTGCAAAGGCAGGAGGCGAAAGACCGGCCCATTGTGTGGAAGATTGAAGCTCTTCCGGTTGTTCTTGGCGATCACGCGATGCTGCGCCAGGTTTTCGTTAATTTGCTTTCGAATGCGGTGAAGTACACGCGCCCGAAAAATCCCGCGGAAATCGAGGTCGGTTGTTTTGACGAAGACAAGGAGGTGGTGATTTTTATTCGCGACAACGGCGTGGGTTTTGAAATGCAATATGCCCAGAAACTTTTCGGCGTTTTCCAACGTCTCCACCGGTCTGAGGAGTTTGAAGGCACCGGCATCGGGCTGGCCAATGTTCGCCGCATCATCACCCGCCACTTGGGGCGCACTTGGGCGGAAAGCATGCCCGGAGCGGGCGCCACGTTCTATTTCTCCCTGCCTAAATCCCCGGAACAAAAAACATGAAGACACTTCGCCGTATCATGCTGGTTGAGGACAATCTCAACGACATCGACCTCACGCTGGCTGCGCTCGAGGAACACCACCTCGCCAACGAAATCGTGGTGGCGCGGGATGGGGCGGAAGCGCTCGACTATCTTCACCGGCGGGGAAAATTCGCTGACCGCGGGGACGAGGTTCCTGCGGTCATTCTGCTCGACATCAAGATGCCGAAGGTAAGTGGACTCGAGGTGTTGCGGCAGATGAAAGCGGACTCTACGCTAAGGCATATTCCCGTGGTCATGCTCACCTCTTCGCGGGAGGAACCGGACCTGGCTGCCAGTTACAAACTCGGCGCCAACGCCTACGTGGTGAAGCCGGTGGATTTTCAGCAATTCGTCGACGCGGTGAAACAGGTCGGTGGTTTCTGGGCGGTCATCAATGAACCGCCACCGCACAATTCACTCAAATAAAGGAATTCCCCATGCTCTCCAGTGTTCCATTCGTACCCTCACTTCGACTCCTCCACCTTGAAGACAACGCCGCCGATGCCGAGTTGATCGGTCTGCGGATCGCGGAAGAGTGGCCGGACTGCAAAATTCGTCTGGTGGCGTCGAAGGAGGAGTTCATTCACGCGCTCGACCACGAGGAATTTGATCTGATTTTGTCCGATTTTTCATTGCCGGCGTTCAACGGAATGGAAGCGCTCAATCTCGCCCGCAAAAACGGTTCGTCGGCGCCGTTTTTGTTCCTGTCCGGTACCATCGGGGAGGATAATGCGGTGGAGGCGTTGCAGCACGGAGCGGTGGATTATCTAATCAAGGATCGACCCGCCCGCCTGATTCCCGCGATTCGCACGGCTCTCGAACAGCGGCGTGAGCATCAGTTGCGCCGCCGCGCCGAGCAGCACCTGCGCGAGCAGGCCGAAGTGCTCGACAAGGCGCGCGATGCCATTTGCGTCACCGATATTGAAGGACGGGTGACTTATTGGAACGAGAGCGCGAACCAACTGTTCGGTTGGACCGGGGATGAGGGCCGCGGACAACGACTCCAGCAATTGTTCGGATTGTTCAACCAGGGTTTCATTCCGGATGCGTTGAAGGAAGTGCAGGCACAGGGGGCGTGGACCAAGGAGCTGCAACTCGCGGCGCCAAATGGCGAGCTCCGCCACATCGTCAGTCGCTGGACGCTCGTTCGCGATGCGGCGAACCGGCCCAAGTCGATTTTGCTGATCAACACCGATGTGACGGAAGAGAAGAAGCTGGAGGCGCAATTACTGCGTGCCCAACGGCTGGAAGGCATCGGCACCCTGGCGGGCGGCATCGCGCATGATCTCAACAACGTGCTTACTCCAATTATCATGGCGGTGAACATGCTTCGGGAAAATACCGAGGACGAAGACACTCGGCGCTTGTTGGAAGTGGTGGAAAAGAGCGCCCAACACGGAGCCGGGCTCGTGCGACAGGTGCTCGCATTTGCCCGTGGTGCAGATGGCGAGCGCGTCGAAATCCAACCAAAGCTCATAATTAAAGATGTCGTCACATTCCTGCGTGAAACGCTGCCCCGGGCGATCGAGCTCGAAATGGAAATATCGAGTGACCTCTGGATGGTGGTGACTGATTCCACCCAGCTCAGCCAGGTGCTCATGAATCTATGCGTCAATGCCCGCGACGCGATGCCCAAGGGCGGAAAGCTTCGCATCAGTGCGTGCAATGTCACCGTCAACGATGCGGTCGCGCATTCCAATCCCGGTGCGCGTCCCGGACCGCACGTCTTGCTTTCAGTCACCGACACCGGCACAGGAATTCCGCGGGAACTGATTGATCGTATCTTCGATCCTTTCTTCACGACTAAAGTGGCAGGGAAGGGTACGGGACTGGGGCTCTCCACCGTGCAGGGAATCGTCAAGGCACACGGGGGTTTTCTCCAGGTTGAGAGTGCCTTGGGAAATGGCACGGTGTTTAATCTCTATTTCCCCGCCGTGATGGCAAAGCCGAGTGCGCCGGTGATTGAAACCAAGGCCAATCTGCCGCGAGGACACGGGGAAACCATTCTCGTGATCGACGATGAGCCGGCAGTCCGGGACGTGGTGAAATCGCTGCTGAAAATCTACGGTTACGCGCCACTTGTTGCGACCGATGGGGTGGAGGGCATTGCGATTTATCGCGAACAGCAACGCGATATTCGCGTCGTGATCACCGACATGATGATGCCCGGCATGCAGGGGCCGGAAGTGATTCGTGAGTTGCGCGCAATCAATCCCGACGTGCGCGTCGTTGCAATGAGCGGGGTGGTCAGCGAACGCAGCGAAATCAGCGAAGAACCTGGACGCTTGGTCTTTCTGCCCAAGCCAATGACCGGCGCGGAACTGCTGGGCTCGCTTCAGAAGGTGATGGTCGAAGCGACCCAGCCTGACGCCGCGTGATGCCCACGACCTCATAAGTCAGTGCTGTCAGTTTGCATCGACCTGAAAACCCCGGTTGAAACCCCGGATCTCACGGATGATCATGGATGGCCAATCGAATACAGACCAGTGAAACTGATCTCGCAGATGAATGAGTTTAAATCGAAATTCCTGCCTGAATTATTTCTGCATCCGTGTGGATCGGTGAAATCCGTGGTTAAACCGGTCTGTTGATCTGCGGAATTTAGAGTCAAGGTGGGCGTCGGTCTCCGCACCGACGCCGATCGTCGATGTGCCCCTCGACGGGCTCTGGGTCCTGAGCTTGTCGAACGGAGAAATCGACGACCACCTACAGCGAAATTGCCGCTGGGACGCGCTATTTCCTGAGTAACGGGTTCAACAAGCGTATCCAGATGGCGTAGCCATCGGCGTTCATGTGCAACTTGTCCTCGCGAAAAAGCTCTGGGCGCGGTTGCCCATTGGTGTCGAGCATGGCCGAATAAACATCGAGGAAAATGCAGTGAGGATCGGTTGCGCAGGCGGCGGCGATGAGGGCGTTTGCCCGGGTGGCTTTTTCGCGTTCCTCCCAACGCGCCGGACTTGGCTTCATGGTGATGTAGATCAGCCGCGTGTCGGGAAGAGTGGCGCGTAGTTTCTGCCGGAAGAATTCAAAGTTTTTTGCGACGGTTTCAGGCGGAACGCCTGCGTGAATGTCATTTTCACCCGCGTATAGGACGACTGTGTCCGGGTGATAAGGGAGTACGATGCGATCGTAGTAGAAAACGCTATCGGCGAGTTCCGATCCGCCAAAACCCCGGCGGATTACGGGAAGTCCGGGAAAGTCCTGAGCGAGTGTTTCCCAAAATCGGATCGAGGAACTGCCGACGAAAGCGATCCCGTGCGGCGCTGGTGGATTTTCCGCGTCGAGTTTCGTCAGCTCGTCAACGGCGGTCTTCCATAGGCCCGGGTCGGCATGAAGCGGCGAAAGCGCGAACACCCAGCAGAACAAACCAAACAAACCGGCATGAGTACGGCGACGGGGAGGGGGATACATGCGGGACATGAACAAAACGAAATAACGAAATGCAATCGAGGAGAAACCACGCCGCGCATTGAGACGACGGAATTTTTTAACCACTAATCCACACTAATATCTCACTAATTCTGCGATGCATTCCTCACCACTGATCCACAATGCTGATCGCTGATATGGAATCCCTCCGAAATTAGTGAGGTATTAGTGTAGATTAGTGGTTAACTCACTTTGCTCCGATGCATGCCGGCGCCGTATCTCAAAACGACAGAAGTTTTAACCACTGATTTCCACTCATCAGCACTGATGTTCGGCATATTCCTGATCAGTGATCATAAGTGTAATTCAGTGGTTACTCGCCTGGAATTTCGTCAGGCCACAGAAAGCACCGCATAGGACCTTTTTCCAATACGAAGTAGGAGGTGTTTTCCGAATAACAGATCACTAATCGTTATGCTGCGTTTCTGGTCTACGCGCACATTGTTCAAGTAAACACCGCCTTGTTTGAGCACCGTATACGCATGGCTCTTGGAGTTTGCCAATTTTGCCTGAACGAGGAGGTCTGCAATGGCTACTCCCGGCTCTTCCAACCGCATTTTTTCCAGCTGATTCGTCGGCACTTCGCCCACGACGTCGTTGAAAATCGTCTCGCTGACGCCGTCGAGAGAGCCGCCGAAAAGGATCTCGCTGGCTTTGAGCGCTGCCGCGAGTGCATCCGCACCGTGGACCAGTGTGGTCATCTCGCGGGCGAGAGCTTTTTGCGCGCCTCGCGCCCCCGGATTGGATTGCAGCTCGGTTTCCAGCACCGAGATTTCTTCCCGCGAGAGGAAGGTCAGGGTCTTGAGCAATTTGATAACATCCGCATCGTCGGCGTTGACGAAAAATTGGTAGAAGCGGTACGGGCTGGTTTTCTTTGGATCGAGCCAGACGGTGCCGGTGGCGGTTTTGCCGTATTTGCTACCGTCGGACTTGGTAAGAAGCGGAAACACGAGTCCCCATACCGTGGCGCCGAGTTTCTTGCGCGTGAGTTCGGTCCCGACCGTGATGTTGCCCCATTGATCGGTGGCGCCGACTTGCAGCTCGCAGTTGAGCGTTTTGCGCAGGTGATAAAAATCGAATCCCTGCAGAAGCATGTAACTGAATTCCGTGAAGCTGATGCCGGTGCTGCGGTCCTCCATACGCGAGCGGACCGAATCCTTCGCAATCATGGAATTTACGGTGATGTGCTTGCCGACGTCGCGAAGGAATTCGAGAAAGCTGATCCCACCGGTCCAATCGAAATTATTGACCAGCTGGGCAGGGTTGGCCGTCGCGGTGAAATCGAGAAAACGCTGAAGTTGCACCTTCACTGCCGCGATATTGTGGGCGACTTGATCGGGAGTTTGGAGATTCCGTTCGTCTGATTTGCCCGACGGATCGCCAACCATGCCCGTCGCACCGCCGGCCAGCGCGATCGGAATGTGCCCATGGAGCTGAAACCGGCGGAGCGCGAAAAGAGGAACGAGATTGCCGACATGCAAGCTGTCCGCCGTGGGGTCGAAACCGCAATAAAGGGCCAGCGGACCTTCGGCGAGGCGTTTGGCGAGGGCTTCGCGGTCGGTGGAATCGGCATACAGGCCGCGCCATTCAAGTTCTTCCAGGATCGTCATGAAGCGGGTGGTTATTGGAGTCGGCAGCGGGGCTGGCAAGGGAAGTTTTTCGGCGGGCATGGGACCGGGAAGGGTTCACGGGCGCCTGCGGGTCTCAGCAAAACTAACCCGAACAAATCACACTCTGTGGTGTGAATTGTTCGCCCTGTCGGGCCGACTCTGTCGGGGTTAACCGCGACGAAGTCGCTTTTCTCCGACGCAACGTCGGAGAAAACGGATATTTCTGAATGACGTGGCTTCATGGTGTGAAATATCCGGGCTAATAGCCTGCCTGCGACCTTTAGTAACCGCCCTCATACTGGCGCAAAATGGGTTGCGGCCCGAGTGGGGGACGCTCTATCTAGTTAACTTCACGTCGCGACTTCGGTCGCGCTCTATTTCAAACCCAAAAGACCTGTTCTCATGCCTCTTGCTGTCGGCTCCAAAGCCCCCGATTTCATCCTCAAAACCAAGACCGCTGATGGTCCGAAAGATGTGAAGTTGAGCGATAATTTCGGCAAAAAGCAGACCGTACTGCTTTTTTTCCCGGCTGCGTTCACGAGCGTTTGCACCCAGGAGATGTGTGACACGACGGCCGGCCTCGGTGACTACGAAAAACTTGGCGCAACAGTCTATGCCATCAGCGTGGACAGTCCCTTCGCTCAAGAGGCTTGGGCCAAGGCCAACAAGATCACCCTGACCCTGCTGAGCGATCTCAACAAAACCGTCACCCGGGCCTATCAGGTGGTGTTTCCAAACCTGGTGGAAATTTATGAAACGTCGGCCCGTGCGGCCTTTGTGATCGGCACGGATGGCGTCATTAAATACGCCGAGCAAACCCCGACCCCGAAGAATCTGCCGGACTTCGCCGCGGTCAAAGCAGCCCTGGCAAAATAATGTTTCTGTAGACCCGTTTACGGTCCCCGCAGCTAATTTTTCAAATCACTCATGAGCACTCTCCCGAACCCCTTCAATACCCTGCAAACCTTCGAGGGCGGCAAGAAATTCTATTCTTTGCCCGCGCTTGAACAGGCCGGCTTTCCGGTTTCCCGCCTGCCGGTGAGCATCCGCCTCGTGCTCGAGGCCGTGCTGCGCAATTGCGACGGCAAACGTGTGCTGGAGTCGAACATTCGCGAACTCGTCCAGTGGAAGCCGAACGAGTCCCGCACGGCGGAGATCCCGTTCGTCGTCGCCCGTATCGTGCTGCAGGATTTCACGGGAGTTCCGTTGCTGGTGGACCTTGCCGCCATGCGTTCGGCCGTCGCCAAGCTCGGCAAGAACCCCAAGATTATCGAACCGCTGGTGCCGGTCGATCTGGTGGTCGACCATTCCGTTCAAGTGGACTTTTCAGGTAATGCCGACGCGCTGAAGAAGAATCTCGATCTCGAATTCTCGCGCAATCGCGAGCGTTACCAGTTTTTGAAATGGGGCATGCAGGCGTTCGACACCTTCAAGGTCGTTCCGCCGGGCATCGGTATCGTTCACCAGGTGAACCTTGAATACCTCGCGAAGGGAATCCTCAGTGCGGGCGATGTGTATTATCCGGATACGCTCGTGGGCACCGATTCGCACACGACGATGATCAACGGCATCGGTATCGTTGGCTGGGGCGTGGGCGGCATCGAGGCCGAGGCCGGTATGCTTGGACAGCCGGTTTATTTCCTCACGCCAGATGTGGTTGGCGTCTATTTAACCGGCGCACTCAAGGAAGGCGTCACCGCCACCGATCTCGCGCTGACCGTGACCCAGATTCTTCGCAAGGCGAAGGTCGTTGGCAAATTCGTCGAATTCTTTGGACCTGGCGCTGCGGCGCTGCCGGTGGTGGATCGTGCGACGATTGCCAACATGGCTCCCGAGTACGGCGCGACGATGGGCTTTTTCCCAATCGACGCCGAGTGCTCGAACTACCTCCGCGCCACGGGCCGCGAAGAAAAGCACATCGCGACGTACGAAGCTTATTACAAGGCCCAGGGTCTCTGGGGGATCCCGCAGAAAGGCGCGATCGACTACTCGCAAGTCGTCGACCTCGATCTTTCTTCCGTGGTCCCGAGCGTTGCTGGCCCGAAGCGTCCGCAGGACCGCATCGAGCTGAATAAATTGAAGGAGGAATTCCTCGCGGCGTTCTCCAAACCGACCACCGAAAATGGCTTTGGCAAAAAACCGGAGGATTATTCCAAGGCGGTCGAAATCGCGGCCATCGCGGGCGCTGATTTTCATCCAGGCGGGGGAACACATTTGGTTCCCTCCGCAGCGGTCTCGGACGTGAAATCGACCAGCATCGATAGCGAGCGGGAAATGGCTAATAACCGTCCTACGCCAGACCAAATCTCGGCGACCGCGCCGCGCCTGGATGGTCATGTGGGCAATGGCAGCGTGTTGATCGCCGCGATCACGAGCTGCACGAATACGTCCAACCCGAGCGTGATGCTTGCCGCGGGGTTGCTGGCGAAAAAGGCCGTTGAGAAAGGGCTGAAGGTCAATCCAGTGGTGAAATCCTCGCTGGCTCCCGGTTCACGGGTGGTGACCGATTATTTGGACAAGACCGGGCTCACGCCGTATCTCGACAAGCTGGGATTTCAGACGGTCGGTTACGGCTGCACGACTTGCATCGGCAATTCCGGCCCGCTTCATCCCGCGATCGAGGATGTCGTGGTAAAGAATGATTTCGTCGCCGCCTCCGTGTTGTCGGGCAATCGCAATTTCGAGGCGCGGGTTCACCAGAACATCAAGGCCAACTTCCTGATGTCACCTCCGTTGGTGGTCGCATTCGCGCTGGCGGGCCGGGTCGACATCGACATGTCCAAGGATTTCCTCGGCATCGGCAAGGATGGGAAGCCGGTTTTCCTCAAGGATATCTGGCCGACGCTTCAAGAAGTACGCGATCAATTGCAAGCGGCGTTGAAGCCCGAAGTCTTTCGCCGGCTCTACACGGACTTCGCCGCGCAGAATCCGAAGTGGAATGAAATTCCGTCCAGCACCGGCAACGTTTACGCATTCGAGGCCAATTCGACATACATTCAGGAGCCGCCGTTCTTCACGAATTTCTCACTTACGCCCGGCAGCATCGCCGAGATCAAGGGTGCCCGTGCACTCGGTATTTTTGGTGACAGTGTCACGACCGACCACATTTCGCCCGCGGGTGCGATCAAGAAGAGTTCGCCGGCCGGCAAGTTCCTGCTCGATAACGGCGTGACCTTTGAGGATTTCAACTCCTACGGCTCGCGTCGTGGCAACGATCGCGTGATGACCCGCGGTACCTTCGCGAACGTGCGCATCAAGAATCTGATGCTCGGTGGCGAAGAGGGCGGCAACACGATCGGAGCCGACGGCGTCAAGACGTCGATCTACGACGCGTCGATGGCCTACCAAAAAGCCGGCGTTCCACTTATCATCATTGCCGGACAGGAATACGGTACCGGGTCCTCGCGCGATTGGGCGGCGAAGGGCACGAATCTTCTCGGGGTGAAAGTCGTCGTCGCGCAAAGCTTCGAGCGCATTCACCGTTCGAATCTCGTCGGCATGGGCGTGTTGCCGTTGCAGTTCAAGGAAGGCACGACCGCGCAGACGCTGAAGTTGGACGGCACGGAAACCTACGACGTCGTTGGTCTGACTTCGGCGATCAAGCCGCAGCAGGATCTGACTTTGAAAATTACCCGTAAAGATGGTCTCGTGGAAAACGTTCTGGTGCGCTGTCGTATCGATACGCCAATCGAGATTGATTACTACCAGCATGGGGGGATTTTGCCCTATGTTCTACGCCAGATTGTGACGAAGAGCTAATTGACAGACTGCTTCAAACGCGGCGATGTAAAGGTCGCCGCGTTTTCTTCAATTGCCATGCCGGACCCAGCCAAACCGACCTTTCTCGTCGATGCCTACACCGATCCGGTGTTGGTGCGCATCGAAGGTCGCGCGTCGTTCGCTAACAGCGGCAGCCTGAAGGATTTTTTTGCGGAAATGATCCGCCAGGGTAAGACGCGATTTGTTGTGGATTTCCAACAATGCACCAGCATGGACAGCACGTTTCTCGGCGTGCTGGCTGGCGCCGCGATCGAGCTGAGGCGAAAAATTCCACCGGGCGTGCTCACCTTGGCCCGCGTGGGCGAGCGGAATCTGGAACTCATTCGTAACCTCGGGCTGCATCGTCTGGCCACGGTGGATGCCGGCGGTTTTCCCATGAATTTTACGGGCAGCAGCCAGGCTTTGGACAGCAAGGCCAAGACTGAAATCGAAAGCGCGCGATTGGTGCTCGAAGCCCACGAAAATCTGATTGCCGCCGACGCGAGCAACGCGGCCAAATTTCAGGATGTGCTCGCTTTCTTGCGCAACCGCGTGGAATTGCGCTAGGCTCGGCCCATGATGCTATTCCTGCTCGGCGGACTTATCAGCGCGGTGCTGGTTTACGCCCTTTACTGGCGTGCACAGCGGGAAGTGGCGCGACTGGAGGAAGAAAAGCAGGGGTTGATGGAAGAGCGCCAGATCGTGCTCGATTATATGCACGCGATGGTGGACGCCGTCGGGGAGCGCTTGCCCCGTGAAGAACTGTTTCAGCGTATCGTCCACGCGGCGATCCTCAGCACCGGGGCGTTGAGCGCCTGTATTTTTGAGAAGGGGAACGACAACATGATGCGCGGCATCGCGGTCGAGGGACTCTTTCCGCCTCATCGTCCGATTCCCGACACGCAAAAGATGAAGCTGGGCACCCGCGCGAAGTTCATCGAACAGGTGCTGAAATCCGAGTCGTTTCCGGTCGGCGAAGGCGTGGTCGGACGCGTGGCGGCAACCGGTCAGGGATTGCTGGTGGTGCGTGCTGACGACGATCCACGGATTGTGAAACACAATGATCCTTCGCTGACGGTTCACTCGGTGATCGCAACGCCCATCATGGTGCGTAAAAAGCTGACGGGCGTGCTTTGCGTGTGCAATGCCTCGGACGGTTTACCTTTCACGGAGACGGATTATTCGCTCGTGGAGACGCTCGCGGAACAGGCGGGTCTGGCGGTGTACAACGCGGATTTTCTGAAACTTCAGGCGGATAAACAGCGAATCGATATCGATCTTGCGCTCGCCAGCGACGTACAACGCATGCTGCTACCGCGGATGATGCCGCGAGTTGACGGCCTCGACATTGATGCGCGATACTTGGCGGCGCAAAAAGTCAGCGGCGATCTCTACGATGTGTTTCAACTTAGCAAGGGGCGTGTCGGTGTGGCGGTCGCCGACGTGGCGGGCAAAGGCATGTCGGCCTCGTTGCTGATGGCTATCTGCCGAACGACGCTCCGCCAGATCGCGCCGTTGCTCGAATCTCCTGCGGTGGTGCTGTCGGAATTAAACCGCTCGATGGCGGGCGACATGCGCGAAGGCATGTATATCACGATGACCTATGCCGTGGTGGATCCCGCGAAGAATCAGGTCACGATCGCCCGTGCCGGCCACGAACTGTCGCTGTTTTCCCGCCGCGATAAAACGACAGGCGCTTTTGTCAGCGAATACATCGGCTCGGAAGGCATGCCCGTCGGCCTGGTGGGCGCGGAATTATTTGAGTCGGCGATTGAGGATAAGGTTCTCGAGTTTTCCCCGGGCAGTACGCTGGTCTTGTACACAGACGGACTTACGGAGGCCCCCAATGAAAACGATAAGGAATTTGGCGGTGCGCGTCTGGCGGACGCATTGCGCGCGTCGCACACGGGTTCAGCGCGGCAGATCAACGATACAATCCTGCACGCCGTGGAAGCATTTTCCCGCACGACCGATTTGCGCGACGATTACACGTTGTTGACGGTGAAGCGGGTGGGGTGAGGGTGAAGGCTGTCGGTGCCTTGGTGACTTTGTGGTTCAACCCGGATTCCGAAGTCAGTTAACCGCTAATTTTCGCTAGTGTCCTGTCCCGCAAGTAACCTAATTAAATAATGGCGGTCCAAGAGGGATGAAACGAGGACGCCCACTAAAATATGCTTTGAAGCTGACCCAACTGGAACAGGAGACATTGAAGCAGTTGGG
>Ga0307508_10000504_pt1 | contig 46711 bp, 44 predicted proteins | sample 9_EM_MG_FD_203089 | JGI IMG/M metagenome (GOLD analysis project Ga0307508, IMG submission 203089) | Populus trichocarpa ectomycorrhiza microbial communities from riparian zone in the Pacific Northwest, United States - 9_EM | ecosystem: Host-associated > Plants > Roots > Unclassified | place... | reverse complement strand
ATCCCCCGAGGGGATCGCAGCCGGCTTGGGGCGGCCCGGCGCTCGGCTGCATGACGACCCCTACACGCCTTCGGCGTGATCCCCCGAGGGGATCGCAGCCGGCTTGGGGCGGCCCGGCGCTCGGCTGCATGACGACCCCTACACGCCTTCGGCGTGATCCCCCGAGGGGATCGCAGCCGGCTTGGGGCGGCCCGGCGCTCGGCTGCATGACGACCCCTACACGCCTTCGGCGTGATCCCCCGAGGGGATCGCAGCCGGCTTGGGGCGGCCCGGCGCTCGGCTGACCATGCCGCTGCGCAGATGGACATCGCCGCTGGCCGCGCTGCGCCGCATGCCGGGCATCACGCCGGGCACCCGCTCGCTGCACCGGCATCTGCTGCTGTGGCTGCTGCTGCCGCAGCTGGTGCTGTGGCTGGCCGCCGCGAGCTTCACCTACCAGCTGGCCGATCGCTACGCCAACCAGGCCATCGATGCGAGCCTGAGCACGGCCTCGCGTTCGCTCGCGCGCCAGGTGAAACCCAGCGGCAGCGGGCTGCTGATCGACTTGCCGCGTGCGGCGCAAGACATCATCGAGGCCGACCCCGACGACCGCGTGTACTACATGGTCAGCACGCCGCCGGGCGAGTTCATCCTCGGCAACAGCCAGATGCCGCAGCCGCCGGCCATTGCCGAGCCGCGCCTGGGCCAGCCCTACCTGTACGACGGCGTCATTCGCGACAAGACCGCCAGCGACCCGCGGCGCGACGTCAGCGTGCGCGTGGTGGCGCTGTACCTGGCCTACGGCGAGCCCGGCAAACCGCAGCGCATGCTGGTGCAGGTGGCACGCAGCCGCACCAGCCGCGAAGAGCTGGCGCGGCAGATCCTGATCGACACCGCACTGCCCTTGTCGCTGCTGATCGTGTTGATGTCGGTCATCGTGTGGGGCGGTATCCGCGGCGGGCTGGCGCCGCTCGCGCGGCTGCGCAGCGTGGTCGAAAGCCGCGCGACGAACGACCTCGCGCCGATCCGCCTGGAGGCCGCGCCCGAAGAGGTGCGCAGCCTGGCGCTCGCCTTGAACACGCTGCTGGCCGAGGTGCGCGAGAACGTCAATACGCAAAAGCGTTTCATCAGCGACGCTGCCCACCAGATGCGCACGCCGCTGGCCGGGCTGAAGAGCCAGACCGAACTGGCGCTGACCAGCGCTGCGGTGTGTGCCGATCCAGAGCTGCGGGCGCGGCTGGAGCGCGTGCACGAGAGCGCCACGCGCAGCGCGCACCTGGTGAGCCAGCTGCTGGCGCTGGCGCGGGCCGAGCCTGAAGCGGCGATGGCCCAGTCGCGCACGCGCTTCGACTTGCAGCGTTTGGCGCGCGAGGTGGCGGCCGAGCAGGTGCCGCGCGCCATCGCCGCCGGCATCGACCTCGGCACCGACGACACCGAGTCGCCCGACAACGCCGACAAGCCTCTGCAAGTGCTGGGCAACTCGATGCTGATCCGCGAAGCGTTGGTCAACCTGGTCGACAACGCCATCCGCTATGCCGGGCGGGGTGCGAGCATCACCGTCAGCGCACATTCCGAAGGTGATGACGCGGTGGTCACGGTGGAAGACACCGGCCCCGGCGTGCCCGAGGTCGACCACGTGCGCGTCTTCCAGCGCTTCGTACGGGCCACGCACGAAGGCAATGGCTGCGGCCTGGGCCTCGCGATCGTGAAAGAGATCGTCGAGCGCAGCCGCGGTAGCGTGTCATTGCAATCGGTGCAGCCGCATGGCCTGCGCGCCGTCGTGCGCATGCCGCTGGCGGTGGTGCCGCGGCCTTGATCGCGGAATACTCGCGAACACCATGGCCGCCCCATCCGAATTCGCTGCGCACTGCGCCGAGCTGCTCGGCCAGTTGGGCCCCGTGCGCACCAAGCGCATGTTCGGCGGCCACGGTTTTTATGTGGACGGCGTGTTCGTCGCGCTGGCCTTCGGGGATCGGCTTTACCTGAAGGCCGATTCGCAAACGCGGCCGCGCTTCGAAGCCGCCGGCTGCGAGCCCTTTGTCTACGACAGCGCCGGCAAGCAGGTGAGCCTGGGCTACTGGACAGCGCCCGACGACGCGATGGAATCGCCGGCATTCATGCTGCCGTGGACGCGCCTCGCAATGGAGGCGGCGCTGCGTGCCCGCAACGCCAAGCCTGCATCGCGGCCGAAGAAGCTCAGCTCAGCGAAGGCGCCAGCGAAACCGCCAACGAAGGCGAAACCCGCTGCCGGGCCGAAGAAGCGCTGAGCAGACGCTTCGCGTCGGCACAGGCCCGCGGCGGCACCAGCAGCTGGAAGCGCGTTTCGCCCCAGCCCTCGGCCACCCACTGGCTGCCCGATTCGAGCGCGAGGCTGTCGCCGGCTTCGAGCCAAACGTCTTCAGGCGGTGATTCCAGCGAACCATCGCGCGTCAGCCACAGGCGCCCTTCGGCCACGTGCACTTCACGCTCGCCCGGGCCGATGCTCAGCCGCAAGGCCTCGCCCACGCCCAAGGCCCACAGTGCCGACGCAGGCGTAGACTGTTGCTCTCTCGTCATCAGTTGCTTGCTCATGAAATCACTCCTTTGAATCAGTGAACGAGAGAATAGGCCCGTGCAAACGGGGCGTCCAATGAATTGCCGACAAGCGATTAACGCGTTTTACTCATGAGTACCCTGCGCCGCCGGCCGCTCTCGGTGGGCCCGATCCGGGCCTTCGAAGCGGTGTCTCGCCACTTGAGCTTCCGTGCCGCCGCCGACGAACTGAGCCTCACCCAATCGGCCATCAGCCGGCAGATCCAGTCGCTGGAAGAAGACATGGGCGCCACGCTGCTGCTGCGCGGCACGCGCAAGGTCGAGCTGACGCAAGAAGGCGCGATGTTCCTGCGCGCACTGGCCCCCAGCCTGGCACGCATCGACGCCAGCGTGCAGCAGATCCGCCAGTCGCAGGGGCGGCGCGTGGTCAACGTCAACACCTTCGCGTCGTTCGCATCGATGTGGCTGCTGCCGCAGCTGGAGGCCTTTCAACGCGAGCGCCCCGAGATGGACATCCGCGTCTCGGCCACCGACGTGATCGTCAACACCACCGACCCCGAGTTCGACCTGATCGTGCGCTTCACCGGCCGGCACAAGGCGCCGCCGGGCTCGCAACTGCTGTTCGGCGAAGTGATCACGCCGGTGATCAGCCCCTGGCTGGCCGAGCAGATCCGCAACGGGCAGTCGCCGCCCTTGTCCAAGCCCGAACACCTGTCGCAGTACACGCTGACCGAAGAAGACGACAACCGCCCGAGTGCCGAATTCCTGAGCTGGCGCCACTGGCTCGCGCAGCAAGGCGCGCCCGACGTGCAGCCGCGCCGCTGGCTGTACCTCAACTTCACCTACCAGCAGGTGCAGTCGGCGCTCGCGGGCCAGGGCGTCGCGCTGGCACGGCTGCCGCTGGTGGTCGAGCAGCTGGAGCGCGGCGATCTGGTGGAGCCTTTCGGCCTGGCAGGCCGCATCCCCCTCGACCTGGCCTACTGGCTGATCACGCCGGCGAACAGCCGCGCGCGCAAGGAGGTCGACGAGTTCTGCAGCTGGGTCGAGCAACGCGCCGCGCAGACGCGCGCGGCCTTGGGCGAGTCGGCTTGAAGCGCTAGATGCAATCGGCGTCGGCGCTGGCGGCGGCCACCGGCCCCAGCGGCAAGCAGCAGATCAGCTTGCCTTCGTGCACCAGCGCCAGCGCGTAGCCGCCTTCGACCTGCACAACGCCGCTGCCGGATGCAGCTGCGCCTGCGCCAGCCGACATCGTGGTGGCCAGAATCGCATGCAGCGGCGCCGGGCTCAGGCTCTGCATCGCACGCAGGCACAGCACGTACAGCGCATCGGCAGTGGCACGGTCTTCAGGCTCGCTGCGTGAACCCTCGCGCAGGCGCAGCAGGGCTCGGTGCACGGTCTGCCGGCAGGCGGCTTCGGTCTTGCCGGAGCGCTCGGCAATCACTGCGTAGCTGAACTCGAACACCTCGCGCAACAACAGCATCGCCGCTTCGGCCGGCTGCAGCGTGTCGGCCAGCTGGCGCAGTGCCTGGGCACGGCGCTGCAGCAGCGCGGCTTCGTCTTCGGCCGAAGGGGCTGCGCCCTCGGGCAGCGGGGCGTGCCCTCGCTCCAGGCGGCGTCGGCGCAGGCCGTCGACCGCCAAGTGCTTCACCACAGTCGTGAGCCAGGCCAAGGGTGTCTCGACCTCAGCGGGCGAAGCGGTTACGGCACGCAGGTAGGCGTCGTGCAACACGTCTTCGGCGTCGGCCTGGGTGCCGAGCAGACCGCGGGCAATGTCGAGCAGGCGGCGGCGGTCGGCGGGAGCGAGAGGGAGCGAAAAGGGGAGCGCAAAGGTGGGCTTCATGGGATCTCCAACGCGAGGGGCGAGCTTGTCACGAAACGGCCGCCCCGTTCGTCATACGGGTCCAAACCACTCCAATCCCACGACCCCATGGAAGAAACCCCTGCACCCACCCCGCCGGCCGACATGCGCGGCCAGTTCCTGGAAGAGAAGGCCTTCAAGTCACGCACCATCTTCCTGTTCGGCGCCATCACCGACAGCACCGCCGCCGACACCGCGCGCCGTTTGGTGGCGCTGGCGGCCGACAGCTCGGCGCCGATCCACGTGCTGGTGTCGTCGCCGGGCGGACACCTGGAGTCCGGTGACGCGATCCACGACATCGTGAAGTTCATCGACGTGCCGGTGTTCATGATCGGCACCGGCTGGGTCGGCAGCGCGGCAACCCATGTGTACCTGTCGGTGCCACGCGAGCGTCGCGTGTGCCTGCCGCAGACGCGCTTCCTGATCCACCAGCCCAGCGGCGGAGCCGGCGGCATGGCAACCGACATCGCCATCCAGGCGCGCGAGATCGTGAAGGCCCGCGAACGCATTGCGGCGGTCATCGCCCGCGAGACCGGCCGCTCGCATGAGCAGGTGCTGCTGGACATCGAGCGCGACAACTGGATGTCGCCTGAAGAAGCGGTGGACTACGGCCTGGTGTCTCGCGTCATCCACAGCCGGTCCGACCTCAAGTAGCAAGGGCAGCTCACACCACGCCCTGCTCCGTCACGACCAGCGTCAGCGGCTGGTCGTGCGGCTGGGCCGCGAAGTCTTCTTCGCTGATGCGGCTCACCGACCACGCCACGCCCACTGCCGTGACGTGCGGGTTGGCCGCCATCCAGCGGTCGAAGTACCCACCGCCATAGCCGAGCCGGTAGCCGCCGGGCGTGAAGCCCACGCAAGGCACCAGCACCACATCAGGCACGACCAGCTTGCCCTGGCTCGCGGGAATGTTGCAGCCGTCGACCAGCCCGGGTGGCGAGCCGTCCCACAGCCGGTAGTGCATCTGCCGCGGTTCCCGCTCTGCAAAAGGCAAGGCCAGGCGAAAGGAAGTACCCACCTTGTCGTCGTGCCACAGAGCTGCTGCGTTAAATTCGGACTGCGTCGGCCAGTAGACGCCCAGGCATTCGGGCTCCAGGCGTTCCACCAGCGTCGTCAGTTCCTGCGCCAGCAACAGCTCGGCGGCTGCAACTTCTGGTGATGACGCGAATCGTTCTCTCAAGGCTCGCAGATGTGCGCGAAGCGCAGGGCGAGAAGGCAATGTGTGAGAGACCATGGAAGACGGGGTGAGGCTTTTGAAATCAGTATATGAGCGGCCTACGGCGATACGTGCCCTGCGGCTGGCGAGCCTCGCGGCCGCGTTGCTGATCGGCGTGGGGCCTGCACAAGCCCAGAGCGGCAACGACGCCATCGTCGAAGCACGCCAGGCCTTCATGAAGCGCGACAGCAACCGCCTCGGCGCGCTGCGCGCCACCGCGCTGGCCGAGCGCCACCCGCTGGCCATGTGGGTCGACTACTGGCAGCTCAACAACCGCTTGTTCGCCGCCTCGAGCGACGAGGTCGAGGCCTTCTACAAGCGCTGGAACGGCAGCTACGTCGAAGACCGGTTGCGCAACGACTGGCTGCTCGAACTCGGCCGCCGGCGCGATTGGAAAGCCCTCGCCGCCGACTACCCGCGCTTTCGCATGAACGACGACCGCGAGGTGAGCTGCTATGCATTGCTCGCCGACCAGATCGCCGGCAAAGACGTGCGCACCGCCGCCCGCGCCGCCTGGTTCAACCAGCGCGAGGCAGACGACGGCTGCGCCCTGCTCGGCGCCGCCCTGTACGACGCCAAGCTGCTCACCGAAGCCGATGCCTGGCGCCGCGCGCGCCTGGCCGTCGACGCCAACAAGCCCAAGGCCGCTCAACTGGCCGCCGCGCTGGTGAGCCCGCGCGCCGGCACCGACGCGACCGATCTGCTCGACAAGCCCGCCCGTTACCTGACTGTGCTCACGGCAACGCGGACCCGTCAGGACAAGGAACTCGCCACCCTGGCCTTGATGCGCCTGGCCTCGACCGACCCCGACGCTGCAGCCGCCGCGCTGAATGCCAAGTGGGAGCTGCAGCTGCCGCCCGAGCTCGCCGCCTGGGCCTGGGCCGCCGTCGCCAAGCAGGCCGCGATGAAGCTGCTGCCCGATGCCTCGGACCACTACCAGCGCGCCGCGCTGCTGGCCGGTAAGGCCGTGATGGAGATCGACTGGGCCGATGACACGCTCGCGTGGAAAGCCCGTGCCGCGCTGCGCGCCAACGGCGGCAAGCCGCGTTGGCAGCAGGTGGTGCAAGCCATCAACGCCATGAACCCGAGCGAGCAGCGCGAGCCGACCTGGGTGTACTGGAAGGCCCGCGCACTCGAGGCCCTGGCCAAGGATTCGACCGAGCCCGAAGCCATGATGGCCCAGGCGCAAGAGATGATGAGCACGCTCATCGGCCAGCTCAATTTCTACGGCATGCTCGCAGCCGAGCACCAAGGCCAGCCGATTGCGCTGCCGCCGTTGCCTCTGCCGCCCACCGACGCCGAGCGCCAGGCCGCCGCACGCGAGCCGGGGCTCACGCGTGCGCTGCAGCTCATCGCCATCGGCCTGCGCAATGAAGGCGTGCGCGAATGGAACTTCACGCTGCGCGGCATGGACGACCGCGCCCTGCTCGCCGCCGCCCAGCTCGCCTGCGACCGCGAGGTCTGGGACCGCTGCATCAACGCCAGCGACCGCACGCGCACCGAGATCAACATGGCGCAGCGCTTCCCCATGCCCTTCCGCAAAGAGATGCAGGCACGCAGCCGCGAGGCGGGCGTCGACACGGCCTACATGTACGGCCTGATCCGCCAGGAATCACGCTTCGTGACGGATGCGCGCTCGGCCGTGGGGGCCTCGGGCCTGATGCAGGTGATGCCCGCCACCGCACGCTGGACGGCCCGCAAGATGGGCGTGCCCTTCTCGCCCGACATGATCACCGACCGCGACACCAATCTGAAGATTGGCACGCAGTACCTGCGCCTGGTGCTCGACGACTTTGAAGGCTCGCAGGTGCTGGCCGCCGCGGCCTACAACGCCGGCCCCAGCCGCTCGCGCCGCTGGCGCGAAGGCCCGAAGCTCGAGACCGCGGTCTGGGCCGAGAACGTGCCCTTCAACGAAACGCGCGACTACGTGAAGAAGGTGATGGCCAATGCCACCTTCTACGCCGCCTTGCTTGCGCAGCCCACGCCGACGCAGGCGCCTTCGATGAAAGCCCGCATGGGCAACCAGATCGGCCCGCGGCCAGGGCCGGAAACACAGCTCGACAAGGAGTTGCCGTGACGACCAGCCCCAAGCGAGTTCGCAACCCCTTGGAGCGGTCCGACGGCGCCGGCCTGAGCAACATCCTGCTGCTCGGCGGCACCGGCTTCGTCGGCCGCGCGGTCTGCGACAAGCTGGTCGAGCGATCGGGCGGCAGCGGCGGCCCCATCACCGTGCCCAGCCGGCAGCCGCAGCGCGCCAAGGCCATCCAGCTGCTGCCCACGGTCCAGCTGGACAAGGCGGACATCCACGACGAGGCCACGCTCTCGCGCCTGGTGGCGGGCCGCGATGCCGTCATCAACCTGGTGGCCACACTGCACGGCAGCGAAGCGGAGCTTCAGCAGGTGAACGTGGAGCTGCCACGCAAGCTGGCGCGCGCCTGCCAGGCCGCCGGTGTGCGGCGCGTGGTGCATGTGAGCGCGCTCGGCGCGGCCGACGGTGCGCCCTCGCGTTACCAGCGCACCAAGGCGCAGGGCGAGGCCGTGCTTCGTGATGCAGGGCTCGCGCTGACGGTGCTGCGCCCGTCGGTGATCTTCGGCGCAGAAGACCACTTGCTCAATCTCTTTGCGAAGCTGCAGGCGCTGTTCCCGGTGATGCCGCTGGCCTGCGCCGACGCGCGCTTCCAGCCGGTGTGGGTGAACGACGTGGCGCAAGCCATCGTCAGCTCGCTCGACCGGCACGGCAGCATCGGCCAGACCTATGAATGCGCCGGCCCGCGCGTCTACACGCTGGCCGAACTGGTGCGGCTGGCCGGGCGCTGGTCGGGCCACGAGCGGCCGGTGATCGCATTGCCGGCGGCACTCGGGCGTTTGCAGGCAACGCTGATGGAATGGCTGCCGGGCGAGCCGCTGATGTCGCGCGACAACATCGACTCGATGCAGGTGCCCAACGTTGCGAGCGCCACGCAACCCGGCCTCGATGCACTGGGCATCGTGCCGGCCGCGCTCGAAGGCGTGATGCCCGAATGGCTCAGCCGCGGCGGCGAGGCGGCACGCCTCGATGTGTGGCGCCGGGCCGCCGGCCGGGCATGACAGATGCGGAGGCGGCATCACCGCCATGCCGCTTTGTCATCGCCGAACTGCGCGCAGTCGCCTAGCATCTGAGGCTCGTCTGAAAGGCCTCACGCCATGCCCCTGCAGCTCTACATCGGCAACAAGAATTACTCGTCCTGGTCCATGCGCCCCTGGGTGCTGCTCACACAGACCGGCATTCCGTTCGAAGAACGCCTGATCCGCTTCGACTCGTTCGACGCCAACTCCAAGTTCAAGGCCGAGCTCGCGCGGCTGAGCCCCGTCGGCAAAGTGCCGGTGCTGGTCGACAACGGCTTCGCGGTGTGGGACACGCTGGCCATCGCCGAGTACCTGGCCGAGAAATTCCCCGAGAAGAAGCTCTGGCCTACCGACGTGAAGGCACGTGCGCGCGCCCGCAGCGTGTGCGCCGAAATGCACTCCGGTTTCAGCGCGATGCGCAGCCACTTCGGCATGAACATCGAAGCCTCGCTGCCGGAGATCGGCAAGAAAGTTCTGAGCGAACAACCCCAGGCCCAGGCCGACCTCGATCGCATCGTGCAGATGTGGAGCGAGCTGCTCGCCACGTACAAGGGCCCGCTTCTGTTCGGCGAGTTCAGCGTGGCCGATGCCTTCTTCGCACCGGTGGTCAAGCGCATCGTGAGCTATGGCCTGCCCGTACCTGCCGTGATCGGCGCCTACATCGAGCGTGTGCAGGCCCTGCCCGGCGTGGCGGCGTGGACGAAAGATGCGCTCGCCGAGCACGACTTCCTGTCCTTCGAAGAGCCGTACCGCAGCGGGCGCTGACGCTATGCGCACCTACACTGCCATCCCATGAAGATGTGGATGGTCGGTGGTGCGGTGCGCGATGCCCTGTTGGGGCTGCCGGTGAACGACCGCGACTGGGTTGCGGTGGGCGCCACGCCGCAGGAGATGGTCGACGCGGGCTACACGCCGGTCGGCAAAGATTTCCCGGTCTTCCTGCACCCGCAGACGAAGGAAGAGGTGGCGCTCGCGCGCACCGAGCGCAAGTCGGCGCCCGGCTACCGCGGCTTCACCATCCACGCCGACCCGGGCGTCACGCTCGAAGAAGACCTGCTGCGACGCGACCTGACGATCAACGCCATCGCACAGGCTGAAGACGGCACCCTCATCGACCCCTACGGCGGCCAGAAAGACTTGCGCGACAAGCTGCTGCGCCACGTGTCGCCCGCCTTCGCCGAAGACCCGGTGCGCATTCTTCGCGTCGCGCGCTTTGCCGCACGTTTCTCCGATTTCAGCGTCGCGCCCGACACCAATGTGCTGATGCAGCAGATGGTGCAAGACGGCGAAGTCGACGCGCTGGTAGCCGAGCGCGTGTGGCAAGAGCTGGCGCGCGGCCTGATGGAGAACAAGCCTTCGCGCATGTTCGAGGTGCTGCGTGCCTGCGGCGCGCTGGCCCGGCTGCTGCCCGAGGTCGACCGCCTGTGGGGCGTGCCGCAACCGCCTGCCCACCACCCCGAGGTCGACACCGGTGTGCACCTGATGCTGGTGCTCGACATGGCCGCGCAACTGCAGACGCCGCTGACCGTGCGCTTCGCCTGCCTGGGGCACGACCTCGGCAAAGGCACCACGCGCGTCGAAGAACTGCCGCGCCACATCGCCCACGAAGCTCGCAGCGTGAAGCTGGTGCAGGCGATGTGCGAACGCCTGAAATTGCCGACCGATTGCCGCGAACTGGCCGAGACCGTGGCACGCGAGCATGGCAACGTGCACCGCAGCGAGACGCTCGATGCCGCTGCCGTGATGCGCCTGCTCGAACGCTGCGATGCCTGGCGCCGGCCGCAGCGCTTTGCCGAGCTTCTGCTGGCCTGCGAATGCGATGCGCGCGGCCGCACCGGCTTCGAGAACCGGCCTTATCCGCAGCGCGAGCGCCTGCAGCACGCGCTCGACGCGGCGCTCGCCGTCGATACCGCGAGCGTGTCAGCGCAGGCGCTCGAGAAAGGCTGGAAGGGCTCGGCCATTGGCGACGCGATTCGCAACGCGCGCCAGGCTGCGGTTGCAATCAGCCTGGCTGCCTGACGCTGTTCAGCGGCACACCGCCGCGAGCGTCATTCCGGTTCACACCAGCCGCGCAATCGCCATCGCCACCAGGCTCAGCAGCACGCTGCTGGTGATCGGAATGAAGAACTCGCGGCCGAAGATGCGAAAGCGGAAGTCACCCGGCAGCCGGCCCAGGCCGATCTTCTCCAGCCACTTGTGCAGCCCGCTGAAGAGCAGCAGCGCGATCAGGATGACCAGCAACCACCTCAGGCCCATGATGATGTCCCCATCACAGGCGGTGCGTCCGGTCGCCTTGGGAAAAGCCCAGCGGGTCGGTGATGAAGGCGGCATCGCAGCCGCGCGCAAAACCGATCACCTTGAAGAGTTCGCCCATCTCGTGTTCGGCGATCAGCTTTTGCGCCGGCGCAATGGTGCGCAGGTCGGCGTTCTGCAGCAGCTCCATCACGCCGCAGTTCAGCAGAAAGCGCGCCTGCGAGGTGTAGCCCAGCACCTCGAGCCCGGCGTTCTGCGCCGCCATCGCCACGCCGGTGAAGTTGACGTGCGCGGTGATGTCCTTCAGCCCCACATCGACGAGCGGATCGGCATCGGCCAGATGCGCCTGGTGGCACATCAGCGTGCCACCGATGCGCTGCGGGTGGTAGTACTCGGCCTCGGGAAAGCCGTAGTCGATGAAGAAGGCCGCGCCGCGCTGCAGGCGGTCGGCCAGCGTGGCGATGAAGGCTTCGGCCTGCGGGTGGATCTCGGTCACGGTGCCGGGCGCATACGGCCCCTCGTGCGGCGGGCGCGCTTCGGTGGGCCGGTCGCTCCAGGCGAAGCCCTCGCCTTGTGAGACCACACCGCGCTCAAGCCATTGGTTGCCGTCGAAATGCAGCAGCTGCACCGGCATCGCGTCGAGCACCTCGTTGCCGACGATCACGCCATTGAGCGCATCGGGCAAGGCGTCGACCCACTGCACCGCATCGCCAAAGCGCGCCAGGCGTTCGCGCTGGCGCAGGCGCAGGCTGCCCGACAGGTCGACGATGGTGTAGCGGCTGACCTGCGCGCCCAGCTCGTCGAGCAACTGCTCGGCAAGCGCGCCCGAGCCGGCGCCGAACTCCCACACCTCGCTGCTGCCGCAGGCCTTCAGCGCCTGGTCCACCTGGCGGGCGAGCGAGCGGCCGAACAGAGGCGACAACTCCGGCGCGGTGACGAAGTCGCTGCCGCTTGAAGGCATCAGGCCGAACTTGCGGCTGTCGTTGGCGTAGTAACCCAGGCCGGGCGCGTACAGGGCCATCGCCATGAAGCGGTCGAACGGCAGCCAGCCGCCTGCGCGCTCAATGGCCCGTTGGATCAGCCGGGAGAGCATGGCCGATACACTGACGGACTCGTTGGATTGCATCGCTGCATTGTAGGAAGCATGTCTGCCCGCCCCGTCGCCCTGGTCACCGGCGCGGCCCGTCGCCTGGGCCGCGAGATCGCGCTCGACCTGGCCTCGCATGGCTTCGATGTGGCCGTGCACTACCGGCACTCACGCGAGGATGCAGAGCAGACGGTGGCGCTGGCCCGCGAGGCAGGTGCGCAAGCCGCCGGGTTTGCCGCCGAACTGTCCGACGAAGCCGGCTGCCATGCACTGGTGCCCGCCGTGCTGGCGCATTTCAAGCGGCTCGACGCCGTGGTCAACAGCGCGTCGACCTTCGAATATGACAACGCCGAGCGCTTCAGCTACGCGGCGATGGACCGCCACTGGCGCGCCAACACCGCGCCGGCCGTGCTGCTGGCCCAAGCGCTGCACGAGCACCTGAAGGCGAGCGAACGCCGCGGCTGCGTGGTCAACCTGCTGGACCAGAAGCTGTTCAACCTGAACCCCGATTACTTCTCGTACACGCTGTCCAAGGCCGGCCTGCAGGCTGCAACCGTGATGCTGGCGCAGGCACTCGCGCCGACCGTGCGTGTGTGCGGCATCGCGCCGGGTGTCACGCTGCTGTCGGGCGCAATGACGGGCAAGGAATTCGAGGTGGCACACCAACTCACACCACTGCAACGCTCGTCGACACCGGCCGACATCGCACGTACCGTGCGCTTCCTGATCGAATCGCCTGCGATCACGGGCACCACCCTGCTCGTCGACGGCGGGCAGCACCTTCAGGCGCAACCACGCGACGTGATGTTCATCGCCAACCCGGAGAAAGGGGTCTGACATGCAGAGTTTGCTAGGCCACGCCGACCTGCGCGACTGCCGTCGCCTCTTCTTGCGCAACTACGAGGTGTGGATCAACATCGGCGTGCACGACTACGAGAAGCGTGGCGAACAGCGGGTGCTGATCAACGTGGACCTGTACGTGCCGCTCGCAATGTCCACACCGAAGAACGACGAGCTCGAAGAAGTGGTCGACTACGACTTCATGCGCCGCAGCATCGGCGTGCGCATCAAGCAGGGCCACGTGCACCTGCAGGAGACGCTGTGCGACGAGGTGCTGGCGCTGATGCTGGCCCACCCGCGCGTGAAGGCAGCGCGCGTGTCGACCGAGAAGCCCGATGTGTACCCCGACTGCGATGCCGTCGGCTGTGAAGTGTTTGGATTGAAGGACATGTGATGAGCGCGGTATTGGAACAAGCGGAAAAAGACGCCACGAAAGAGGCTTTCGAGATCAACAAGCTGAGCAAGCGCCTGCACCGCCAAGTGGGCCAGGCGATTGCCGACTTCAACATGATCGAAGACGGCGACAAGGTGATGGTCTGCGTCTCGGGCGGGAAGGACAGCTACGCGCTGCTCGACATCCTGCTCAACCTGCAGAAGCGCGCGCCGATCCGCTTCGAGCTGGTGGCCGTGAACCTCGACCAGAAGCAGCCCGGCTTCCCCGACCATGTGTTGCCCGAGTACCTGAAGGACCTCGGCGTGACCTTCCACATCGAGAACCAGGACACCTACTCCATCGTCAAGCGCCTCATTCCCGAAGGCAAGACCATGTGCAGCCTCTGCTCACGCCTGCGCCGCGGCATCCTCTACCGCGTGGCCGGTGAGCTGGGCGCGACCAAGGTGGCGCTTGGTCACCACCGCGACGACATGATTCAGACGCTGTTCATGAACATGTTCTTCGGCAGCCGCATGAAGGGCATGCCGCCCAAGCTGGTGAGCGACGACGGCAAGAACATCGTGATCCGCCCGCTGGCCTATGTGGCCGAGACCGACCTGGAGCGCTGGGCGGTGCACCGCGAGTTCCCGATCATCCCGTGCACCCTGTGCGGCAGCCAGGACAACCTGCAGCGCGTGCAGATCAAGGCGATGCTGCGCGACTGGAACAAGCGCTTCCCCGGCCGCATCGACAACCTCTTCACGGCCATGGGCAACATCACCCCGTCGCACATGATGGACCGGAACCTCTACCCCTTCACCACACTCAAAACGACCGGTGTGCCCGATGCGGGTGGCGACCTGGCGTTCGACGATGACGAGGCTTGCGCACCGCCGGCCGCACCGGTCGACGGCAGCGTCATCAAGTTCCAGGGCCACTGAGTTCTGCGGTTTTAACGGAGGCTGAAATGCGCCTGTCTGCCCTTGCCCTGCTGAGCCTGCTGGCCGCCTTGTCGGCTTGCGCGGGCCTGAACGTCATCGAGAGCGACGTGTCCACCTACAGCCAGTGGCCTGCCGACCGCAAGCCCAGCACCTATGCCTTCGAGCGCCTGCCATCGCAGCAGGCCCGCCCGCAGGAACAGGCCCAGCTCGAAGCGACCGCGCGGCCGGCGCTGGCAACCGCCGGTTTCATCGAAGCGGCCGACCCGAAAGACGCCGACATCACCGTGCAGGTAGGCGTGCGCATCTCGCGCGCTGACCGCTACTACGACGACCCGTTCTGGTGGCGCGGCGGCCCGATGTTCTATTCGCGCTGGGGCCCGCGCCCGTACTGGGGCCCGGGCTGGGGTCCGGGCGCTGCGTTCGCCTACGACAGCCCGCGTTATGACCGCGAGGTGGCAGTGCTGATCCGTGACCGCAAGAGCAACCAGCCTCTCTACGAAGCACGCGCCAGCAACGACGGCCTGAGCGCCGGTGGCGACCAGCTGACCGGTGCGATGTTCCGGGCTGCGATGAAAGACTTCCCTCTCAACGGCATCAACCCGCGCCGGATCAGCGTGCCGCTGTCGGGCTGATCACCTGGCGTCGGCGGCCAGCGAGCGGGCGTCGTCTTCCCATGACTTGAGTTTTTTCACCGCTGCGAGCCGCTGCTCGCGGCTGGTGCTGTTGTGCAGCTGCGCCGCCAGGTTGCAGTTGTACTGGTACAGCCGGTCCTGGTAGCTGGTGTAGATCTCGCGCGGCGAGCGTTGCACATGCTGTACCAGCACCCGCAGGGCGGCCAGCGTCTGGTCGGTCGACGAACGCTCGACCACCAGGCGGCGCAAGGTCTTCAACGCATCCTGCTGGCGCAGCATGCGCTCGCTCAGCCACAGTTGCGGGTCGAAGGGCGACGCGGCCACGCCCTTGGCCAGGAACTCGTGCTGGGCATCGTCCAGGCTGCCGTAAAGCATCTCAGCGCGATCAACAGCGCGGTCGACCGACTTCTTCAGCCGCTCTTCGGGGTCGCTCTGCAGGTAGTCGCCGCGAAACTCCTTGTTGACCTTGGCGTACTTGCGCTCGATGTGGGCGATCTGCTGCAGCGTGAGGCTCTGCACCGTCTCCACCGCCATGGGCAGCGCGCGCTCGAGCATCGGGTCGAGGCGGCCCCAGGCCTCGTCGTAGAGGCGGCACACTTGGGCCGGCGTCACGCGCTCCAGGGCCAGAGGTTGAAGCCGGGCCAGGAACTGGGCGTAGTCGGGCAGCTGGGTGGCGCGGTGCCAGCGGAACCAGGCGTTGAGGGCGTCGTGCGCCTGAGGCGTCTGCGCCTCATTGAAGTCGACATAGCCGTCGAGCCACCAGAAGCTGAGTTCAGGCGCTTGCCCGTAGAGAAAACGCACCGCGCCGCAGCCGGACAACAGGCTCGCCATGACCAGCGCCGAACCGATAATCAGTGATCTCCAAAAAGGACGTTGCATGGCGCTCGACATCGTGATCATGGCCGCGGGCAAGGGCACCCGCATGAAATCCAGACTGCCCAAGGTACTGCATACGCTGGCCGGCCGCAGTTTATTGCAGCACGTGCTGCAGAGCGTGTCTTCGCTGGGTGCTGACCGCATCATCACCGTCACCGGCCATGGCGCCGAACAGGTCGAAGCGGCCGCGAAGGCGCCGATGCTGCAGTTCGTGCGCCAGATGCCTCAGCTGGGGACCGGCCATGCCGTGCAGCAGGCGGTACCGATGCTGCACGACGAAGGCACCACGCTCATCCTCAATGGCGACGTGCCGCTGATCAGCACCGGCACGGCGCGTGCGCTGGTCGAGGCGAGCGGCGGCACAAAGCTCGCACTGCTGACCATCGAGCTTGCCGACCCCAGCGGCTACGGCCGCATCGTGCGCCAGGGTGATGCAGTGCAGGCCATCGTCGAGCACAAGGACGCCACGCCCGAACAACGCCAGATCCGCGAGGTCAACACCGGCATCATGGCCGTGCCGACAGTCGCGCTGAAGCGCTGGCTCGCCGGCTTGAAGAACGACAACGCCCAGGGCGAGTACTACCTGACCGACATCGTCGCGATGGCCGTGGCCGACGGCACGCCGGTGGTCGCCGCGCAGCCGGCCAGCGAAGCCGAGGTGCTGGGCGTCAACAGCCCGGGCCAGCTGGCCGACCTGGAACGGCGCCTGCAGCGAATGCTGGCCGATCGTTTCATGGAAGCCGGCGTGCGCCTGGCCGACCCGGCGCGCTTCGACGTGCGCGGCGAGCTGCAGTGCGGCAGCGATGTCGAGATCGACGTCGGCTGCATCTTCGAAGGCAAGGTGGTGCTGGGCAATGACGTGCGCATCGGTGCGCACTGCGTGATCCGCAACGCCCGCATTGCGGACAATGTGGTCGTCCACCCCTTCACCCACATCGACGGCGGTATCGGTGAAAGCCTGCAAGGCGTGAAGGTCGGCGCCGGTTCGCTGATCGGCCCGTTCGCCCGCCTGCGGCCAGGGGCGGACCTGGCGGAAGACGTGCACATCGGCAACTTCGTCGAGGTGAAGAACTCGACGCTGGCCAAAGGCGCCAAGGCCAATCACCTCGCCTACCTGGGCGACACCACGGTGGGCGAGCGGGTGAACTATGGTGCCGGCAGCATCACCGCCAACTACGACGGCGCGAACAAGCACCGCACGGTGATCGGCAACGATGTGCACGTGGGCAGCAACACCGTGCTGATCGCCCCCGTCACCATCGGCGACGGCGCCACCATCGGGGGCGGCTCGACCATCAGCAAGAACGTGGCGGCCGGCGAACTGGCGGTGGCGCGCGGCAAGCAGATGTCGATCGCCGGCTGGACCCGGCCGGTGAAGAAGCGCTGACCGGCGCGGCTCTCTGCTGCCTCAGAGCGGCCGCGCTGCCACCCAGGCCTGGAACTCGGCCAAGGTGAGTGGCGGGCTGATCAAGAGGCCCTGCAACTCGTCGCAGTCGAGCCGCTTGAGGAAGGCGCGCTGCGCTTCGGTCTCGACGCCTTCGGCAATCACCGACAAGCCCAGGCCGCGTGCCATCTGCACGATGGCGCGGGCAATGGCGGCCGAATCGGTTTCGGTCGGCAGGCCCAGCACGAAGGAGCGGTCGATCTTCATCTTGTCGATCGGCAGCTCTTTGAGGTGCGCGAGTGACGAATAGCCGGTGCCGAAGTCGTCGACCGAGATGCGGATGCCCAGGTCCTTCAGCTCCCGCAGCTTGCGCTTCACCTCGGGCAGGTCGTCCATCAGCATGCGCTCGGTGAGCTCGAGCTCGATGAGGTCGCCGGTCACGCCTTCTTCGGCAAGCAGCTGCTCGATCAGCGCGGTGAAGCCGCTGGTCTGGAACTGCACGCTCGACAGGTTGACCGCCACCGGCACATTGACGAGGCCATCAGCATGCCATTGGCGCGCGCAGCGGGCCGCTTCGCGCAGCACCCACTGGCCGATGGGCAGCATCAGACGCTGCTGTTCCGCAAGCGTGATGAAGGCGTCGGGCAAGAGCAGACCGCGCTCGGGGTGGTTCCAGCGGATCAGCGCTTCGGCACCGACCAGCACGCCGTCGCTGGCGCGCACCTGCGGCTGGAAGTGCAGCACGAACTCGCCACGCGCGAGCGCCTGCGCCATCTGGCTTTCGAGCACCAGCGCGGCATAGGCCGAACTCGCCATCTCGGGCGTGAAGAACTGGAAGTTGGCGCGCCCGCGCGACTTGGCCAGGTACATCGCGGTGTCGGCATTCTTGATCAGGTCGTCCGCCGTCTCGCCGTCGTGCGGGAACATCGACATGCCGATCGACGGCGTGACCGAGATCAGCCGCCCATCGGCATTCAACGGCACCTCGATGGCAGCGAGCAGCTTCTGCGCCACCTCTTCCACATCCATGCGCTGCAGGGTGCGCGGCAGCAGCACGATGAATTCGTCGCCGCCGAAACGCGCCACCACGTCGGTGGTGCGCAGGCTTTCGGTGATGCGCCGCGCGATCGTCTGCAGCAGCGTGTCGCCCACCAGGTGGCCGAGCGAATCGTTGACGCGCTTGAAGTGGTCGAGGTCGATGAACAGCAAGGCCACCTGCGAGTCGTCGCGGCGCGCGGCCGCGATCATGTGGCTCAGGTGCTCCATCAGGCTCAGGCGGTTGGGCAGGCCGGTCAGCGCGTCGTTGTGCGCCATGTGCCGGATGTGCGCCTGCGCGGCATGGCGGTCACGGATGTCGCGCACGATGCACATGCGCATGCGCTGGCCGTGGCGCTCGATGGTGCGCACGATGAACTCGACCGGCATGCGGCGGCCATCTTTGTGCAGGACGACGCTTTCGTAGGCCGTCTCTTCACCGGCTTGCATCGTGGCGGCGATGCGCGGCACCTGCTCCGCGGGCACGAAGTCGAAGATCTGGCGGCCGATCAACTCGTCGTGCGTGTAGCCGACCAGCTCGCACAGAGGCTCGTTGGCATCGGTGAGGAAGCCGTCCTTGTGGAACAGGATGCCTTCGACGCTGGCCTGCATGAACTTGCTGAGGCGCTCTTCGGATTCACGCACCGACTGCTCGGCCAGCCGGTGCTTGCTGATGTCGGTGATCAGCACGAAGGCGGCGATCAGCGTGCCGTCGCTCCCGAGGTGGGGAATCAGGTTCACTTCGAGCCACAGCCGTCGCCCGTCGGCGCCTCGCAGCTCGCGCTCGTAGGACGTGGGCTTGTGCTCCAACAGCAGGTAGTCGACGTAGGGCTGGATGGCTGCGGCCGCCTCTTCGCCGATGATCTGCGCGAAGGTGCGCCCGATCACCGAATGCTCGTCGAAGCCGAAGGTCTGCGCATACAGCTTGTTGGCGAACAGGCAGCGGAAGGTGCTCGCTTCGAAATACGAGATCAGCACCGGCAGGTTGTCGGCCAACAGATGGAACTGGTCGGCGCGACCACGGGCCGACAACTCGGCCAGCCGGGCGTCGGTCACGTCGTGGACGGCGCAGAGGTAGCAGCCCTGGGCAGGCAGCCAGCGCGCGCTGCAGTCGAGCCAGGCATCGGCCCACGACGAGCTGCGCGAGCGCGGCATGCGCAGGTTGAGCGTGAAGTCGCGCAGACCCTGCAGGCTGTCCGTGAGTAACGCGGCCGAGTCGGCGCTCAGCAGGGTTGGCAGGGTGAGGCCAGCGTCGGCAATGTGCGAAACGCCGGTGAACTCGGCAAAGGCACGGTTGGTGCGCAACACGACGCCATCGGTCGACAACCACACCAGCATGCAAGGCAGGGTGTCTGCATCGGGCAGATCGCTGTCGCGCAGGGAAGGCAGTTGGATCATGGAGGGCGGGTCGCTCGCAGGCTGGGCCGTGTGAGACCCATGATACCGGGCACCCTGCAGCGCCCTCGCTAGCGGGGCTGCAGCGCCTCGCGCGCGAGGCAGAGGTCGTCCCACGAGCGGGACTTGTCTTCCGGGTTGCGCAGCAGGTAGGCGGGGTGGTAGGTCACCACCAGCGGCACGCCCTGGTACTGGTGCACACGCCCGCGCAGGCGGCCGATCGGCTCGGTGCTGCGCAGCAGGCTTTGCACCGCGAAGCGCCCCATGGCCAGGATGATGCGCGGCTGCACCAGCGCGATCTGGCGGATGAGGAAGGGTTCGCACTGCGCGAGTTCGGCCGGCTCGGGGTTGCGGTTGCCGGGCGGGCGGCACTTCACGGTGTTGGCGATGTAGACCTGCTGCTCGGCAGGCGCCTCGCCGCGCGTGAGGCCCACGGCACGCAGCATGTTGTCGAGCAACTGGCCCGACTTGCCGACGAAGGGCTCACCCTTCAGGTCTTCCTGCTCGCCGGGTGCTTCGCCGACGATCATCCAGTGCGCGCGCTCGTTGCCGACGCCGAAGACCGTTTGCTTGCGGCCCGTGCACAGCTTGCAGGCGGTGCAGCCAGCGACCGCTTCGCGCAGCTCGGGCCAGCCCAGGGTGTCGACATGCAGCGGGTGCAAGCCGGGCTCGGCTTGCAGGACGGCGCTCGGCGTTTCGCGAGCGGGAGCAGCTGCAGGCGACGTGCTTGCCGCAACGCGGCTCGCTGGTGCTGGCGCTGGCTCGGCCGGAGGTGCCGCCTCTGGGGCGCTCCACACGCGGATGCCCATCTCGTCCAGCATCGCGACCTGGCGTTCACTCCAGCCCATGACGCGCCCCTGTCAGAACCAGGTTCATCACCACCGCGTCTTCACGCCCGCTGGCATGCGTGTGGCGCGCGGCGGGGTAGTAGCCGCGGCGCAGGCCGATGTGCGCGAACCCGTAGCGTTCGTAGATCGCGCGTGCGCGCGTGTTGCTCTCGCGAACTTCAAGCCAGATCTGCTGCGCCTTGCGTGCACGGCCGATAGCACACAGCTCGTCGAGCATGAAGCGCGCATGGCCCCGCCCCCAGGCGCCTGGCACCACGGTGATGTTGAGCAGGTGCAATTCATCCACGCCTTCCATGGCGACGTAGTAGCCGAGCAGCTCGCCTTGCGGCCCGTAGAGCACCTGCGATGGGTAGCCGGCCGCGAGCGAATCGATGAAGTTGCCGCGCGTCCATGGGAAGGCATAGGCCAGTTGCTCGATGGCGAGCACGGTATCGAGCTGCTTCACGGTCATCGGCAGCAGCAGGCGCTCGTCGCGCAGCACGGCACTCATGCTGCATGCTCCTTCGCGAGCCGGATAGCCTCGCGCTCGACTGTCGTCTGGGCCACCTTGTCGCGCAGGTAGACCGGCAGCGCATGGGCAGCGCCCACCGCGGCGCCGTCGGCCCACAACTGTTGTGCGACCTGCATCAGCGCTTCGGCGCGCGAGCGCGTCTGAGGCAGGCGCTTGGCATTGCGCGTGTCCAGCCGATCGCCGAATGCATCGAGCGCCGAGCCGGCAACAACGGCCGGTGGTTCGGCGTGCCAACGTTCATTGAGCGCCTCGACGGCGTACAGCGCCGGCGCGCTCTGCACCGACCAGCGCGCGCCCTGCCAGCGGTAGGCACCGGCGTAGATCTCGCCCATGCGTGCGTCCATCGCGACCCACACGTCGAGCAACGCTTGGTCCGGCAACTGGCTGCGCGCATCCTGCGCAACCAGCAGCAGGCTGTCCACCGCGACGACCGGCTTGTTCGCACCGAAGGCCAGGCCCTGCGCCACGGAGCACGCCGTACGCAGGCCGGTGAATGCGCCCGGGCCGCAGCCGAAGGCGATGGCGTCGAGCTGCGCCAGCGTGCAGCCGGCCTCGGCCAGCAGCGCGAGGATGTCGGGAATCAGCCGCGCCGAGGCCTGCGCACCGCCCACGGCCTCGCGCACGAGCAGGCCCTGCGGTGATTGCAGCGCGATGCTCATCGCTTCGGTGGAGGTGTCGAACGCCAGCAGGTAGGCCATGGCCGAAGTCTACCGGCCGGCCGTCGCCCGCCGGCCTGCATGCGATCATTCCCCCATGTCGTTTGCCCTGTTCTTGCGCGGCGTCGCCGCTGCCGTTCTGCTCGCGCAGGGGGCCGTTGCGAGCGCCGCGCCAGCTCCCTTGCCCTTCGAGGTCGAAACCGCCCTGCAGCGTGCCGGCGTGCCGCGCGAATCGATGGTGGCGGTGGTGCATGAAGTGGGCGCAAGCGCGCCGCGCCTGTCGTGGCAGCCCCAGCTGCCGATGAACCCGGCGTCGCTGATGAAGCTGCTGACCACCACGGCAGCACTCGATCTGCTGGGCCCGGCCTGGAGCTGGACCACCCCGGTGTGGATCCAGGGGACCATGCTCAATGGCGTGCTCGAAGGCAACCTGGTGATCAAGGGCACCGGCGACCCCCGGTTCGTGCAAGAGCGCCTGTGGCTGCTGCTGCGCCGCGTTCAGCAGCTGGGTGTGCGCGAGATCCGCGGCGACATCGTGCTCGACCGCAGCGCTTTCAACCTGCCGCCGCACGACGCGGCGGAGTTCGACGGCGAACCCTATCGCCCGTCGAACGTCGGGCCCGATGCGCTGCTGCTCAACTACAAGTCGGTGCTGCTGACCTTCACGCCCGATGTGGCGCGCAGCATCGCCATCGTCTCGAGCGAGCCGCCGCTGTCGGGTGTGCGCATCGACCTGAGCGTGCCTTTGTCCAACGGCGTGTGCGACGACTGGCGCGGCGCGCTGCGGCCCGATTTCACCGACCCGCTGCGCATCCGCTTTCTCGGCCATTACGCTGCCAGCTGTGCCGAGAAGCAATGGCCGGTGGCCTATGGCGACCCCAAGAGCTACAACGCGCGCGTGCTGGCCGGGCTGTGGCGCGAGATGGGCGGCAAGCTGGTCGGCCGCGTGCGCGACGGCGTTGCGCCGGGCGTTCCGCCGAGCTTCGAGCTGAGTTCGCCGCCGCTGGCCGAGGTGATTCGCGACATCAACAAGTTCAGCAACAACGTGATGGCGCAGCAGTTGTTCCTGACGCTGGCGCTGATGCAGCGCGGCACGGGCACGCCCGACCAGGCGCGCGACATGATGAGCATGTGGCTGGCCGAGCGCTATGGCGAAGACGCGCGCGGCGCCGTGGTCGACAACGGCTCGGGCCTGTCGCGCAACGGGCGTGTCACCGCGCAATTGCTGTCCCGCATGCTGCGATCCACCTTCGCCGGCCCGGTGATGCCCGAGCTGATGAGTTCGCTGCCGGTGACGGGCATCGACGGCACCATGCGCCGGTCACGCAACAGCGCAACGGGCCGCGCGCACCTGAAGACCGGCTCGCTGCGCGACGTAGCCGGCATGGCCGGCTATGTGCTGAGCGCAGGCGGGCGGCGCTACGTGCTGGTGGCGATCATCAACCACCCGAATGCCGCGGCCGCTCGGCCCGCACTCGAGGCGCTGGTGCAATGGGCCGCCAGCGACGTCGCGCCGCCATTGCCCCCGGTGCCGCTGCCGGAACTGCCCCCTGAGTTGCCACCCGCCACGGCGCCAGAGCCGGAGCCGGTCACCATGCCCACACCCATGCCGCCGCCGGTACCCGCCTCCGCGCCCTTGCCGGCTTCGCCGCCTCCGCCGGAACAGGATTGACACGATGACAGGATCGACGCGATGAGCAATGCCCCCGAATGGCTGGGCTACTCGGCCGCTGCGCTCACGACAGGTTCGTTCGCGTTGCAGGCCTGGCACACCTTCCGCACACGCGACGTGAGCGGCATCTCGCTCGGCATGTACAGCGCCTTCACGCTGGGCGTGGCGCTGTGGCTGGTCTATGGCCTGCTGCTGAAATCATGGCCGATGACGCTGGCCAACACCATCACGCTGCTGATGGCGGTGAGCATCCTGGTGATGAAGATCACCATCGAAACCCGGCGCCGCAGGCGGGCCCGCAAGGGCCTGCCTGCGAACAGCGTTCAGAACCTGTAGCCGATCGACAGGTTGGTCGAGATCGGGTCAAGCTTGGTGTCGATGCTCTGCCCGGTGGACAGCGTCGTCTTGGTCTTCAGATATGTCTTGATGACCGAGGCGTCGACGTACCAGTGCTCGTCGATCTTGAACGACAGGCCGACCTGCGGCGACAAGCCGAAAGCCGAGTCGACCGTCATCTTCGTGGGCGACCCGCCGGGGCTGGTGAGCGCGGTCAGCGTGCCCGAGCCTTCTTCACCGTAGAAATAAGCGTAGGTCAGGCCAAGGCCCACGTAGGGCCGGAAGACCGACGCCGCCGGCATGAAGCGGTATTGCGCGAACAACGTGGGCGACACCTGCTTCACCGTGCCGAGCTTGCCCACGCCCGACAGGGCGCCCGCGCCGACGATGTCGTGCTTGTAGGGCAGGCCGGCGTAGAACTCGAGCGAGGTCTCGTCGGTGACCATGTAGGCGAGCGTGAGGATGGCCGCATTCGCGGCCTTCACGTCGACCTTGCTGTTGGGGAGGCTGGGAGCCGAGAGATCACCGCTCGTGACCTGTGGATCGATGCGGTTGATGCCGCCCTTCACCATCCAGGTGCCGGTCGATTGGGCCAGCGCGGCCGAGCTGCCGAGCAGCGTCATCGCGGCCAGCGCGAAGGTCTTGATGCCATGCGTCATGGAAATGTCCTTGAGATGTTCAGTTCACGTCGGCGGCTCACAGCCAGCCGGATTCGATCATGCGTTTGGCGACGAACTGCGCGAGCAGCTGGTAGGCGTAGGGCGTCGGGTGCACGGTGTCGGCGAATTCGTAGTGCGAGACGTCGCCGGCGATCAAGGTGCTGGTGCTGCAGACCAGCGAGCTGGCGAAGGGCATCGTCTTCGTGTTGGCCGTGTTCGCGTTGGTCAAGTCGCAGGCCGGCGTCGTCACGTTGGTCAGACCGTAGGTGCCGGGGTTGGCCACCTGGTCGCGGCCTTGGGTGTAGGCGTCGACTTCCAGCACACCTGCCAGTACCACGCCCGACGTGTCGAGGAGACCCGCATGCAACTGCGCGTTGAAGGTGGTCGTCATCGTGTTGATCAGGCCTTGCACCTGGACGCTCTGCGCATAGGCAAGCGGCGTCTGGCTGACATCGGGCAGGTTGACCACCACCACATGCGTCGCACCCTTGGCCACGATCAGGTTCTTGATGTAGCCCGCCATTTCGCCACCGGCCGTGGCCATCGCGGTGACGGCCTGGGTCGTCGTAATCTGGCCAGCGCTCACCAAGCCCAGGTTGATGAACACGTCATTGCCGCCCGCCATGATGGTGACCAATTCCGTGCCGCTAAAACTGCCGCCGACGGCAGTCAGGTGGTTATTGATCTGCGTGACGACCGGAACGGTCAGCTGGCCAACATAGCCGCTGGTGTCGCCAAGTGCGATCAGCGCCTTGTTGCCCGGGCCCACAGGGTTGGTGACGCGAGCTCCGCCTTGCGCATAGCCATAGCAACCGGTGTGCGTGGCGCTGATCTCTGCAAATCCAACCAGCGGCCCCGATGACTCCAGGCCGGTCTGTGCCGCGCACGGGGTTCCGGTTCCGAGTTGTACGCTGAGCAGCTCCGTCCAGTTCTTGCCGGACGGGCCATTGACCGTGTACTTGCCACCACCTGTCACAGCCTTCAAGTTCGTCGTGGCGTAGGTGCCGACATCACTCAGGCTGTCGCCGAACGAAACCGTGGCGCTGTAACGAACGTGCGGGCTCTGATCGCCATCTCCGCCACCACCGCACGCTGCCAACAACAGAGACGCAGCACTCGCCACGCCCAGAAACCGAATGAACTTCATGCCAACCTTTCAGTGAGACTTACAAAGAACGAACGGTCGTTCTATTTCCGGAGGCCACTATAAATTCTGCCGTCGACAATCGGGCTGCGGGGAAACCCCCTGGAGCTGACGAGGTGAGCCCCTAAAACGCAAACAGCGCCGGGATGCGGCGCTGTTTGGTTCAGATGAGGTTCAGAGAGGCGTCAGAACGGGTTGCTGCGGGCGCGTGATACGGCAAGCGAGCCCAATTGAGATTGCGCAGCGGGCCCGAGGTGCCTGTCGTCAGCCCAAAGCCACGCGCCACCGTAGGTCAGCCCGGCGCTGGAATCTTGAGTGGTTGTTTGATCGCAGGCCGGCAGGGTCGTTGTACAAGCTCCCTGGGTGATGTTGGTGAGACCGTATGCCGAAGGTGAGCGATACATTGCCAAAACCAGATCGTTGGCAAGCACCAGCCCCACGGCGCGCCCACCGTCAGGCACGTCCTGGAGCTTCAGGCGCAGGCGGGTATTCAGCTCGGTGCTGAGCTGCGAGAGCAGTGCAGTCCGCCCTTCTCCCGGGTGCGCCGTTTCTTCAGCGACGGCAAAGGGCGACAAACCCATGTCGGGAATGGTGGAGACGATGACCTTGGCGCCTCGGTTGCTGATGCGTACAACCTGCGCACCTACTTCGGTACCGGCTTGCCTTGCAGCGTCGACCAAAGGTCCGGAGTTCACGGTCGGATTCGCTTGGCTGAGATAGAGCGCAATGACATCGTTCATGCCCGCCATGACCGTCACCAGGTCGTTGCCCGCGAGGGTTCCTGCATCACCGGCAAGGAACAAATCGATCTGCCCCGCGAGGTCTGCGGCCTTCGCACCGTTCGCTGCCTGCATCTTGCTGCTGGACACAGTCCCGCTGTCGACACATTCCGGGAACGCGAAGCCGTACGAAGAAGCCAGCTGCTGCACCCAGATGGCGTTGGACGCGCATTTGGGGTTCGTCGGAACAACAGGTATGACGACAGAAGGACTGACGGAGGTGTCGGTAAAGAACTCCACGCCGTTCACCGTGTACTTGCGTCCTTGGCCGGGGTGCGCGGAATCGACTTCGATCAAGCTGGTCTCGTCCCCGAACGAGATCACCCGCTTCGGCACAAAAGCTTCGATCTGCGTACCTCCTCCACACGACGCCAGCATCGCCACGGCCACCGCGGCCGTCACGGCGCTGCGCATCACATCCAACTTGAACTTCATGAACACTCCAAAAATCGGTTTGGGCAGGTGAAGAAGGCCGAAGCGTCAGGCCGCTGCAGCGCGCTGCAGCCGGTCCCGCACGCCGTCCCACTCGGGGGTGGCGGGCGGCTCTTCCACCCAGATGAGATGCGCGTTCTGGTCATCCAGTTCACGCAAGACTGAAAACAATTCGTGCGCCGCCGGCCCGGGCTCGGCGGGCATGTGCCGGTAGACGGCACCCGACGCCGCACTTCGCGGCACGGTGCGGCAATATACCGCCAGCTTCAGTTCGGCCGCTTTGGTCGGCCCGTCCAGCATCTGTAAAGCCTTGCGCAGCATCGCTGATGGCATCAGCCGCAGCTTGGCACGAGGGGCGTAGTGCGCCTCCAAGGTGCCGGACGCGCGCGGCGCAGCGTCATCGCGGTCCAGCAAAGGTTCGCCGAGCACGGCTTCCAGGCGTGTACGCGTCAGCAGGCCGGGGCGCAGCAAGACCGGGTGCCCGCGGGAACAGTCGACGATGGTCGATTCGATGCCGCCTGGGCAGGCGCCGCCATCCAGCACCAGGAGTTGATCGCCGAGTTCGTCCACCACATGGCGGGCCTGCGTGGGGCTGATGCGGCCGAAGCGGTTGGCGCTCGGTGCGGCGACTCCTTTGACGCCGAGCGCGCTCGCTTCGCGCAACATCGCTTGGGCCACCGGGTGGTCCGGACAGCGCAGGCCGATGCTGGATTGCCCTCCCGCCGACGCGGCCCCCATGTCAAGCCGACGCGGCACGATGACTGTCAACGGCCCCGGCCACAAGGCTTCGGTGAGGCGCCGCGCCGTGGCTGGCCACTCGGCGGCAAACGCGAGTGCATCTTCGGGCGAGGCCACATGGACGATCAAAGGGTGATCGGCCGGCCGGCCCTTGGCGGCAAAGATCTTGGCCACGGCCGCATCGTCGTCGGCCCGCGCACCCAGGCCATAGACCGTCTCGGTGGGAAAGGCGACCAGGTCACCCGCAGCGAGCGCCTGTGCGGCGCGCACCATGGCGCCGGCTTCATGGGCGTTCAGCAGCATCGTCGCCAGATCACCATGCGGCCAGACCGAGCAGCTCGGCTGCCTGCAGCGCGGCTCCACGTGCTTGCTGCGGCGTGGCTGCCGTGAAGGTCAGGTGGCCCATCTTGCGGCCTTTGCGTGCACTGGCCTTGCCGTACAGGTGCAGGTGAGCGCCCGGCAGGGCCAGCACCTCGTCCCACGGCGGCGTGGTTTCCATTTCGCCATGGCGAAACCACAGGTCGCCCATCAGGTTGAGCATCACCGCGCTGGAATGCAGCCGCGGAGCGGTCAAGGGAGCACAAACAAGCGTGCGCACCTGCAGATCGAACTGCGACAGATCGCAGGCATCGATCGTGTAATGGCCCGAGTTGTGCGGGCGCGGCGCCATCTCGTTGGCAACCAGGCTGCCATCCTGGAGGACGAAGAACTCGACACACAACACGCCGACGTAGCCGAGCGTCGACGCGATCTTCTCTGCCGCAGCGACCGCCTGCTGCTGAACGGCCGGCGTCACATCGGGCGCGGGCACTTGCGTGACGGCCAGGATGCCCTCGCGGTGCAGGTTCTGCTGCAGCGGAAAATGCACCACCTCGCCCGACGCACTGCGTGCAACGATCACGCTCACCTCGTACGCCAAAGGCAGCATCTTCTCCAGCACGCAGCCCACGCGCCCGAGCGAGTCCCACGCCGCGCTGAGCTGTTCACGATCGCCAACACGCACCTGGCCCTTGCCGTCATACCCCAGGCGCGCCGTCTTCAGCACACCGGGAAGCAAGGCGTCATCAACAGCAGCGAGCTGCTCGGCCGTTTCGATCAGCGCATGCGGCGCGCAAGGCACACCGCATGTGACGAAATGGGCCTTCTCCAGCGCACGGTCCTGGCAAGTCGCCACCGCATCACCCGACGGCGCCACCGGCCGCTGCTCACCGAGGCGACGCAGCGCGGCCGCGGGCACGTTCTCGAATTCGGTGGTGATGGCAGCAGCCACCTGCGCGAGCTGGGCCAGGCCTGCTTCGCTCAGATAGTCGGCCTGCACATGCTGGTGCGACACCAGCCCGGCAGGGCTGGCCGCGTCGGGGTCGAGCACCGCCGTGGCATAGCCCATTTGCTGCGCAGCGTGCACGAACATGCGCCCCAACTGCCCCCCACCCATGACGCCAAGGGTGGCACCGGGCGCAATGAAACTCGTCGTCATTTCAGCTCTCGCAGGGCCGCCCCAAGGGAACTGAGCGCCCCCTCGGGAGGCAGTGAACGCAGTGAGCGTGGGGGCCTCATTTCAGGTCGGCGCTCATGGCCCGGGCGGCTTCTGTCTGCCGGGCGCGGTAGGCCTCGAGCTGTGCCCGCAAGGCCGGTTGTTCGCAGGCCAGCATGGCCACTGCAAACAGTGCCGCGTTGGCCGCGCCGGCATTGCCGATGGCGAAGGTGGCGACCGGAATGCCCTTGGGCATCTGCACGATGGAGTGCAGCGAATCCACACCCTGCAAATGGCGGCTCGCCACCGGCACGCCGAGCACCGGCACCGTGGTCTTGGCCGCCAGCATGCCCGGCAGATGGGCGGCACCGCCTGCCCCGGCGATGATGGCGCGCAGCCCACGCGCAACCGCGCTCTCGGCATACGCAAACATGTCGTCAGGCATGCGGTGCGCCGAGACGACCCGTGCCTCGAAGGGGACACCGAACTCGGCGAGAATCTCGGTCGCGAGGCGCAGGGTTTCCCAGTCGCTGCTGGACCCCATCACCACGCCAACCAGGGGGGCGCTGCTCAAGGCTCGCTCCAAATGCTGAACAACCTTGAATTGTAGGCGGGGGCGGCGTCACCTCCTCCCGTTCAGACCCTGATCAACACCTGCCGGAACACGATGGACATCACAATTCAAAACTTCGAGGCCGACCTGGTCAACGCGTCGCTGCAGCAACCCGTGCTGCTGGACATCTGGGCACCCTGGTGCGGCCCCTGCAAAGCGCTGGCGCCGGTGCTCGAAAAACTGGAAGTCGCCTACGCCGGGCGCTTCAAGCTGGCCAAGCTGAACGCCGACGAGCAGCCCGAGATCTCCGGCCAGCTGTCGCAGATGTTCGGCGTGCGCAGCATCCCCTTCTGCGTGCTGTTCAAGGGCGGCCAGCCGGTCGACGGTTTCGTCGGCGCCCTGGCCGAGCCCAAGGTCCGCGAGTTCCTCGACCGCCACGTGCCCAGCGCCGAGGAAGCGGCCGCCGTTGAAGAAGTGGCCCAGGCCGAAGAACTGCTGGCCGAGGGCGACACCGAAAGCGCGCTCGAGAAGCTGCAGGAAGCCGTCGCCATCGACCCGGCCAACGACACCGGCCGCTACGATTACCTGCGCGCGCTGCTGATGGCCGGCCGCGTGGCCGACGCACGCCGCGCGTTCGAGCCGGTGGCCAGCAAGGTGATGCTCGACAGCCGGCTGTCGGCCGCCGGCCACTGGATTGCCGCCTGCGAGAAGGCGCCTGAAGCACGCAGTGCCGAGGTTCTGAATGCAGCCATCGCTGCGAACCGCCGTGATTTCGACGCTCGCTTCGAGCTGGCGCAGACCCACTTCGCCGCGCAACGCTTCACCGAGGCCATGGACGAATTGCTCGAGATCGTGATGCGCGACAAGGCCTGGAACAACGAACTGGCACGCAAGACCTACGTCGCCATCCTCGAGTTGATGGTCAAGCCCGCGCCGATCAAGCCCGAAGCCGCAGCCCCAAAGGGCACGCTGGAGGTGGCCGGCAAGGTCAGCACCGCGCCCGCCGATCCGGTGGTCGACCAGTACCGGCGCAAGCTCAGCATGGCCTTGTTCTGAGCTGAGCGCTCAGCCGCGGGTCTTGGCGAGCACCTTGTCCATCACCGCGACCGCCAGCGCCTGATCGCACTCATGGGCGCGCCAGTCGACGTCGGCCTGGGCGCTGTGGCGGGCGGCGGCCTCGGTCTGGCCGATTTGCGTGAAGATCTGCGCGAGGCGGCTGTGGGCGGAAGCCCGGTCGTCCACATCGCGGTCATGCGCTATGGCGGTTTCGGCTGCCAGCGTGTCTTTCAAGGCCTGCTCGGTCTGGCCGAGTTGCAGGCGGCACCAGGCGAGGTCGGCGCCCAGCCAGGCGCGCATGCGGTCGAGCCCCTGCAGCAGGCCGTCACTGAAGTGCGCCTCGTACAGCGAGACCGCTTCGGCCCACTGGCCCTGCATCGAGCAGACGCGGGCGCGATTGAGTGGCACCAGTGAGTTGAGGGATGCTGTGCCGATCAGCGCGTCGAAGTTGCTGGTCGATTCGAGGCTGAGCATGGCGCGCCGAGCCACCGAGGTGTCATGCGTGCCGGTCAGCATCAGTTGCCGGGCCTGGTCGGTCAGCAGGCCGGCCATGTTGTACATGATGGCGCTCAGCATCGCCTCGTCGCCTTCGGCGTTGGCGTGCAGGCGGGCCTTTGCATACCAGGGCTGGGCGCTCTCGAAGCGGTTGCCGAAGTGATAGGCCAGGGCCACCACGAGGCAGGCGCGCGCCCGTGCGCCGTGGTGTTCGGCGTCGGCCAGTTGAAGCGCTTCGGCCACGTGGCGTGCCATGGGTTCGAGGTCGTAGGACGCATAGTCCATGTGCGCGAGCCAGGCCGAGGCCAGCGCCTGCAGCCGGATGTCGCGTGCGGCACCGCTCAAGGCATAGGCGCGGCGCATCCTGTCGTGCGCGGCACGGTTCAGGTCGCTGAAATGGCTCAACAGCCCTTCGGCCAGCGCCACCCAGCCGCTCACCGCGGCATTGGACTTCATGGCGTATTGCGCTTGCAGCGATGAAATCACCGTGCGCGCCTCGGCCAGCTGCCCCTGTCGCGCCAGCAAGCCCGCGCGCTCGGCGCGCAGGCAGTCGGCCTGAATGGGTTGCGTGGCCGCAGCGATCGCGGCATCCAGGCTGCTCAGCAGGCGCGACTTCATGCTGCTTTGAAGCTCAGGCCGTCAGCCGTTGCAAGGCTTCGCGGTATTTGGCCGCCGTCTTCTCGACCACCTCGGCCGGCAGCGCGGGCGCGGGCGCCTTCTTGTTCCAAGGCTGGCCGGCAACGCGTGCCTGCTCCAGCCAGTCGCGCACGAACTGCTTGTCGTAGCTGGGCGGGTTGCGGCCTTCGCGGAAGGCCGCTTCATAGCCTTCGACCGGCCAGAAGCGCGACGAGTCGGGCGTGAGCACCTCGTCCATCAGGGTCAGCGTGCCCTCGGCGTCCAGGCCGAACTCGAACTTGGTGTCGGCAATGATGATGCCCTTGGCGAGCGCGATCTCGGCGGCGGTGGTGTAGAGCTTGATGGCCGCGCTGCGCACGCGCTCGGCGAGATCGGCGCCGACGATCTGCTGCATGCGCTCGAAGGAGATGTTTTCATCGTGGTCGCCCATCTCGGCCTTGGTGGCCGGCGTGAAGATGGGCTCGGGCAGCTTGCTCGCGTTCTTCAGCCCGGCTGGGAGCTTGACCCCGCAGACCGACTGGCCGGCCTGGTATTCGGTCCAGCCGCTGCCGGCCAGATAGCCGCGCACCACGGCTTCGACGGGCAAGGGCTTCAGGCGCTTGACGAGCATCGAGCGGCCACGCACCTGTTCGCGTTCGGCCGGGGCCACCACACTCTCGGGGTCGTCACCGGTCAGGTGGTTGGGGACGATGCCTTCCAGGTGCGCAAACCAGAACAGCGCCATCTGCGTCAGCAAGGCGCCCTTGCCGGGGATGGGCTCGCCCATGATCACGTCGAAGGCGCTGAGCCGGTCGCTTGCCAGCATCAGGATGCGGTCGTTGCCGACGGCGTAGTTGTCGCGCACCTTGCCCCGTGCCAGCAGCGGCAGGGACGCGAGAGAAGAGTTCAGCAGAGCCGCCGTCATAAATGAGTTCTTTCCGCACACGCCGGATGGCGTGTCCCATGCGTTTTTTATGACAGCGATTGTAGGAGGCACCTGCCGGCCACCCGGCCGAAGACGGCACGGGTGCCAGGGGCATCATCAAGATGGATGATGCTCAGACCACCATCTGTGCAAGCTCACCCTTGGCGTAGCGCTGGGCGATCTGCGTCAGGCTCTGCGACTTGATCTTGCCGGCCTGGCCTTCGCAGTTGAACTCGATGTATCGCTGCTTGCAGATCGCCTTGGCGGCTTCGCGGGCCGGCTTGAGCCACTCGCGGGCATCGAACTTCTCGGGGTTCTCGGCCAGGAACTTGCGCACCGCGGCGGTCATCGCGAGGCGAATGTCGGTGTCGATGTTGATCTTGCGAACGCCGTACTTGATGGCGTGCTGGATCTCTTCAACCGGCACACCATAGGTTTCCTTGATGTTGCCGCCGTACTGGCGAATCACCGCCAGCAGGTCTTGCGGCACGCTCGACGAGCCATGCATCACCAGATGCGTGTTGGGAATACGCTGGTGAATCTCTTTGATGCGGCTGATGGCGAGGATGTCGCCCGTGGGCTTGCGCGTGAACTTGTACGCGCCGTGGCTGGTGCCGATGGCGATGGCCAAGGCGTCGAGCTGGGTGCGCTTGACAAAATCGGCGGCCTGCTCCGGGTCGGTCAGCAGCTGGTCCATGGTCATGGTGGCGTCGGTGCCGTGGCCGTCTTCCTTGTCGCCCTTCATGGTTTCGAGCGAGCCGAGGCAGCCCAGTTCGCCTTCGACGGTCACGCCGACCTTGTGCGACATCTCGACGACCTTCTTGGTCACGTCGACGTTGTATTCGTAGCTGGCGATGGTCTTGCCGTCGGCCTGCAGCGAGCCGTCCATCATCACCGAGCTGAAGCCCAGGTCGATGGCGCCCTTGCACACGTCGGGGTTCTGGCCGTGATCCTGGTGCATCACCAGCGGGATGTGCGGGTAGGCCTCGACGGCAGCCTGGATCAGGTGCTTGATGAAGGCTTCGCCGGCGTACTTGCGGGCACCGGCGCTCGCTTGCAGGATCACCGGCGAGCCCACTTCATCGGCTGCCGACATCACGGCCTGCACCTGCTCGAGGTTGTTGACGTTGAAAGCGGGGATGCCGTAGCTGTTCTCGGCGGCATGGTCCAGCAACTGGCGCATTGAAACGATGGGCATGATGGTTTCCGGAAGTGACAAAACTGGATGCCGGGACCAGACACCGGCCAGGCGGCTGTAACCGCTCTGAAACTGAAGCGATTGTAGCGACGCTCCCCCGTGAAAACCCTTCCAGGATGCGCGTTTCCCGCGCTTGAGGGGCGTGCCGCCCGGGCCCTGCGGCATCGCTTCAATTGGGCCGGGAATCACCCGCTTTTCCCCACCGGATTCAGGCTCGCAGGCCGGACACTGGCCTTCCGCATGGAGACCTTGGAACTGCCGTGGCACGACGACTCGACCTGAACGCTTTGACGCTGCACATCACCGCGGCCGCCGTGCGCCACCCGCACGACCTCGCTCATCACCTGACGCAGTCGGCCGGGATCAGCCGCGGCACCGCCGGCAAGGCATTGCAGCGCCTGGTGCAGCTGGGCTGGCTCAAGCGCGACGGTTCGGCGCGCAGCCCGCACTACCGCCCCGGGGTGCTGCGCCAGGTGGTGCAGCGCTATCCGCTCGCCAGCCTGCAGGAAGACCTGCCCTGGGCCCGCGACTTCGCTCCTTTCTTTGCGCTGCCAAGCGGCGTGCAGCGAATGGCGCAACACATCTTCGGCGAGCTGCTCAACAACGCCATCGACCACAGCGGCGGCACGAGCGTCACCGTGTCGCTGCGCCAAACGCCCAGCCATCTGCAGCTGCTGGTCTCGGACGACGGTTGCGGGGTGTTCGATCAGTTGTCTCGCTCGTTCTCGCTCGACGACCCGACGCTGGCCATGCTCGAGCTGAGCAAAGGCAAGCTGACCAGCCAGCCCGCTCGCCATGCCGGGCGAGGCCTCTTCTTCACCTCGCGCCTGGCCGACGTGTTCGACCTGCACGCCAACGAAGTCGCCTTCCAGCACCGCGACTGGGAAGGCAGCGGCTGGCGCCCCGGCCGCGCGCTGAAGCACCAGGGCACCTCCGTCTACGCAGCCATCGCGCTGGACACCCAGCGCACGCTCGACTCGGTATTGCATGCCCACAGCCTGAACGGCACAGGCTTCGGCTTCGAGCGCACCGTGGTGCCGCTGCGGCTGATGGCCTCGCCGCTGGCAGGATTGGATTCACGCGCCCAGGCTCGCCGCGTGGCCGCTCGCCTCAACGCATTCCGCCGCGCAGAGATGGATTTCGAGGGTGTGGACAACATCGGCCACAGCTTTGCCGATGAACTCTTCCGCGTCATGTCGCCCGAGCTTGCCGACGTGGACCTCGTGCCGCTGAACGCATCGCCGGCCGTGGCCGCGATGATCGACAGCGTCCGCAGCGGGATTCAGCAGTAGCGGGCCGAGCGCCGGGCCCCGTTGTGCGGCCGCGCGTATGTCGTCAAGCATGAGGGGGTGTTCTGCCCCATGTGCGGCCTCGTAGGCAAAACTCTTGGGCACCAGCCCGGCGTCAGCGCACCTCGCGCACCGCCGGAGACGTTCCATCGATGACGAAGAGCCGGTTCGGCGCCGAAGGGTGCATGGCAAGGCCGAAGAACTGCCCGAACTGCGCGACGCCGGGCGGCCCGTCGACATGGCCATAACCACCTGCGACGAGGCGAGTCAGGGCTGGTGGCAAAGACATGTCCACCTTGTAGATCGTCGCGCCATTGAGCGTGCCGACGTACAGGTCGGTCCCGTCGGTTGCCAGGCAGGTGACCTCGATGATCTGCAGCAGCGTGCTGACGGCGGCAGTCGCCAGATCGACCCGGCGCACCCGGTTGCCGCTGTTGAAGTCGCCGCCGTACTCGGCCACATACAGATGGCCCGCGATCACCACCATGCTGAGGGGCGCGTTGAACAACGCGGCCGTGCCGATGCCTTCGGCATAGCCGAACTTCGTCGCTCCCGCGAACGTCGTCACAGCACCGGTGGCCAGCACGATCTTGCGGATTTCGCTGTTGTTGTCGGAGACGTAGAGGTTGCCGCCATCGAGGGCCAGTGCGACAGGCGATTTGAATGATGCGGTGGTTCCGGTGCCGTTGAGCGGGGTCGCAGCGCCCGAACCGGCCAGCGTGCTCACGGTGGCCGTGGCGATGTCGATCTTGCGGACCAGGTTGTTGTAGGTGTCCGCCACGTAGAGGTTGGCGCCATCGATGACCACCGAAGAGGGCGTGTTGAAGCTGGCCGCGGTGCCCACGCCATTGGCCGAACCCACACTGCCCGAGCCGGCGAGCGTGGTGACTTCGCCAGTGGCAATCACGATCTTGCGGATGGCATGGTTGGCCGAGTCGGCCACATAGAGATTCGTGCCGTCGCTGACGGCGCCAAGCGGCGCATCGAAAATGGCGGCATGGCCGATGCCGTTGGCGTAGCCGTTCACGCCCGTGCCGGCCAGTGTGCTCACCATGACCGTCCACTCCGGCTGCAGCACCACGTTCTGCGCGCCCATCGTGAACACATCACCCGGCAGCAGCGATGTTGCCTGGCCATTGACCTCGCCGGCCCAGCCCTTGAAGGTGGACGGCACCGTGCGCTTCGTCAGCCCGTGCGGGTTGCCCAGCACGGTGACGATGTCGCCAGCCACGTAGGTCGTTGCGTCCACCGGCACGCTGCCGCCGTTGGTGCCGACGCTGCCGTAGGTCACGGTGTGGCCGGGCGCCCACATCGCATACAGCGTGACGTTGGCCGTGCCCACGCCCATGCTGCTGCCTGGCGCATGCTGGCTGCCGCCGCCGTCGGCGGCGGTGTTCCAGCCGGCAAAGGCCAGGCCCGCCTTGACGAGCGCGCCTGTGTTGCCCAGCACCGTGGCGCTGCCGTTCGCGGCATAGCCCTTGGCATCGTGGGGCACGCTGCCGCCGGTGCTGCCGTTGGCGTCGTAGACGACGGCGTAGGGGGTGGCTGCCGGCGGGCTGCTACCACCCCCACCCCCACCCCCACCGCAGGCGGCCAGCAGCGTCGTGAACAACAGGAGCAGCGGCAGAAAAACGCCGCCGCGCATTTTGAGTGTCGGGATCATGGGCATGCTTGGTTGGTGCTCGCAGTGGAGCCGGGCCGGAACGGCGCCCGCCATTCTGTTGAATCCCTGCCCGCAAGTCTTGAATCGGCGCGACGCGCCGTGAGCTTGTTGTTGTGCGAAGGCATGCGCTTGCGCGCAGCAGCCGCGTCGTGCGGAGTACGCTGGATTTCAGCCGATGCGCTCGGCGCGGTAACCGGCTGCACGCATCGCCGCGAGAATCTCCTCGATGTGCTCCACGCCGCGCGTGTGCACCACCACCTCGATCTGAACTCGCTCGACCGACACCGAGCTGAACGCGCGCTGGTGCTGCACCTCGTCGATGTTGGCGCCGAGCTTGCCCAGGCGCGTGGCCACATCGGCCAGCGCACCGGGCACGTCGCGCACATCCAGGCGCAGGCGCGCCAGCCGGCCCGACTTCACCATGCCTCGCTCGATGATTTCGGCCAACACCAGCGGTTCGATGTTGCCGCCCGACAGCACGAGGCCGACCTTGCGCCCCGCAAAGCGCTCCCGGTGCTTCACCAGTGCGGCCAGACCGACCGCAGCCGCACCTTCGACCACCGTCTTCTCGATTTCGAGCAGCATCACGATGGCTTGCTCGATGTCGCTCTCGCCGACCAGCAACACGTCGCTCACATGCTCGTGAATCAGCGGCAAGGTGAGTACGCCGGGTGACTTGACGCCGATGCCGTCGGCAATGGTGGTCTGCGCCACTTCATGGTTCTGCCCATGCGTGGCGTTCCACACCGCGGGGAAGCGCTCGGTCTGCACGCCGATGATTTCGATCCCCGGCTTGAGCGCACGTGCCGCGGTGGCGATGCCGCCGATCAGCCCGCCGCCGCCCACGGGCACCACCAGGGTGTCGAGCGAGGGCTGCTGCGCCAGCATCTCGAGCGCGATGGTGCCCTGCCCTGCAGCCACCGCGAGATCGTCGTACGGGTGAATGAGCGTGAGCCCGCTGTCCCGCGCGAGTTGCACGCCGAATGCGCGGGCATCGTCGAAGGTATCGCCTTCGAGCACCACCTTCGCGCCGAAGCCGCGCGTGCGTGCAACTTTTACCGGTGCGGCAAAGCGCGGCATCACGATGGTCGCCGGAATGCCCAGGCGTTGTGCGTGATACGCCACCCCTTGTGCATGATTACCGGCCGAGACCGCCAGCACGCCGCTCGCGCGCTCTGTTTCGGTGAGCTGCGCGATCTTGTTGAGTGCGCCACGCTCCTTGAACGACGCGGTGAATTGCAGGTTCTCGAACTTGAGGAAGACCTGACAACCCGTCATCTCGCCCAGCGTGCGCGAAGGCGAACACGGCGTCTCCAGCACCTGGCCGCGAAGCCGCTCGGCCGCGGCGCGAATGTCATCGAGAGTCAAGGTTGATTCCATGCTTGCATTGTGGCCGCGGTACCGCGAGCTTGCGTTGAACTCAGATCGAAACATCATGTCAGACATGACCACCCCTCACGCTCCGGTCCGATGACGTTTTTTACGCCAACCCCACTCCGACTCTTCCTCCTCCTTCTCTTCATGCTCTTGGCCCCCCGTTGGGCTTGTGCGCAACTCAACCCCAAGCCCGACGGCGTGTTCCGCTCGCTGTTCGGCTTGAGTGTCAGCGCCAGTGAAGGCAACACGCGCTCGACCACGGCCACGCTGACCGGCGAAGCCGTTCGCCAGACGGAAGACAGCAAATGGGGCCTGGTCGGCCGCGCCAACTACGCGCGCGCCGACACCGGCACCACCGCATCCAACCTGGCGCTCGGCACGCAGTACGACCGCAACCTGATGAACCAGGAATGGTTCGGCTTCAGCAAGCTCGACTACTTTCGCGACCGGCCGGCCAACATCGACTCCCGCGTGTCGGCCTATGGCGGTCTCGGCAAGCACGTGATCAAGACCGAAGAGAACACCTGGGATCTGTCGGGCGGCCTGGGTTACTCGGAAGACAAGTACGTGCAACCCGCCGACGTCGCAGGTGACCTGCGTTCGAGCTACGGGCGCACGGAACTCGTGCTGATCGAAGCCTCGAACCACAAGCTGACGCCCAACACCTCAGCGCGGCAGAAGTTCGAGGTCTATCCCAACATGCGCACACGCGGCGAATACCGCACCGTGCTCGACCTCGGCCTGGCGGTGGCCATCACCGACCGCATGCAACTCACGACCGGGATACTGCACCGCTACAGCAGCGACCCCGGCGTGGGCCTGAAGCGCAGCGATGCGCTGTTCACAACCGGCATCGCAGTCAGATTTGAGTAACCCCGAGCGGAAGCGAAGGGGGCCATCAAGCAACGCCCGCGGAACCGGCTTTGCCGGGCCGCCAGGCGGCGCCCCTCGGGGGCTGAGCCCGGACTCAAACAGTCCAGTGGACTGTTTGTGCCTGGCGAAGGGCTGGGCCTCTGGCCCCAGCGCGGCCTGCAAGGCGGCAGCGAAGCGACTGGGGGGCTCAACCAACCAGACACACTTTGAGCATGTTGGTGCCGCCCGGATAGCCCATCGGCTCGCCGCAGGTGATGGCGTAGGTATCGCCTGGCCGCAGCACACCGCTGGCCACGAGCAGCGATTCGGCGTGCTTCAAGGCCTCATCGCGGTCGCTGAAGTTGGGCATCAGCACCGGTTGCACGTTGCGGTACAGCGCCATGCGGCGCTGGCTGGTGATCTGCGAGGTCAGGCCGAAGATCGGCAGGTGGATGCGGTGCCGGCTCATCCACAGCGCGGTCGAGCCCGATTCCGTCAACGCGAGGATGGCTTTGCAGCCGAGGTGGAACGCCGTGAACAGCGCACCCATCGCGATCGATTGGTCGATGCGGCCGAACTTCTTGTTGGTGAAGCTCGCGTCGAGTGCGATCTCTTCGGCAGCTTCGGCCTCGACGCAGATGCTGGCCATCATCTCCACCGTCTCCACCGGGTAGCGGCCGGCCGCAGTCTCGGCACTGGTCATCACGGCGTCGGTGCCGTCGAGCACGGCGTTCGCAACGTCGCTCACCTCGGCGCGCGTGGGCACCGGGTTGACGATCATCGACTCCATCATCTGCGTGGCGGTGATGGTCAGGCGGTCCATCTCACGCGCCATCTTGATCATGCGTTTCTGCAGTGCCGGTACGGCCGCGTTGCCCACCTCGACCGCCAGGTCACCGCGCGCCACCATGATGCCGTCGCTTGCGCGAATGATGGATTCGAGCGCGGGGATGGCTTCGCTGCGCTCGATCTTCGCGATCAGCGCCGGCTTGTGCCGCCACGGTTCGCCGGCCACGTTGGCCAGCTGGCGCGCCATTTCCATGTCGGTCGAATTCTTCGGGAAGCTGACCGCGAGGTACTCGCACTGGAAGCTCATCGCCGTCTTGATGTCTTCCATGTCCTTGGACGTCAGGGCCGGCGCAGTGAGTCCGCCACCTGCCTTGTTGATGCCCTTGTTGTTGGACAAGTCGCCGCCCACCACCACCGTGGTGTGCACCTCCTGGCCACGCACGACATCGACGGTGAGCTTGATCAAGCCGTCGTTGAGCAACAGCGTGTCGCCGGGGCGCACGTCGCGCGGCAGCTCCTTGTAGTCCAGGCCCACGCGCTCATTGGTGCCGAGTTCCGACATGCCGCCGTCGAGGATGAACTTCTGCCCGCGCTCCAGCACCGTCTTGCCACCTTCGAACTTGCCGACGCGGATCTTCGGGCCTTGCAGGTCGGCCATGATGGCGACTTCCTTGCCGCACGACTTGGCCACCTCGCGCACCAGCGTCGCGCGGTCGATGTGATCTTGCGCTGTGCCGTGGGAGAAGTTGAGTCGCACGACGTCGACGCCGGCGCGAATCATTCGTGCAAGCACGTCGGGTGAGCTAGATGCAGGGCCGAGGGTGGCAACAATTTTGGTAGCGCGGGGCATGTGAAAGTCTCCGTTCTTTTCTTGGGTTGGCGTCTCGGACCGATCAGCCCTGTGCGCGTTTCTGCAGGATCTCGAAGGCCGGCAAGGTCTTGCCCTCCAGCACTTCCAGGAAAGCACCGCCGCCGGTGGAGATGTAGCCCACCTGCTTCTCGATGCCGTATTTGGCGATGGCCGCCAGCGTGTCGCCGCCGCCGGCAATGCTGAACGCGCTCGACTCAGCGATCGCACGCGCCAGCGTTTCGGTGCCGTGCGCGAACGCGTCGAACTCGAACACGCCGACCGGCCCGTTCCAGACGATGGTGCCGGCCTTCTTCAGCATGTCGGCCAGCAACGCGGCGGTCTTCGGGCCAATGTCGAGGATCAGGTCGTCGGCTTCCACGTCGGCCACGGCTTTGACGGTAGCCGGCGCGTCGGCCGCAAATTTCTTGGCGGTGACCACGTCGGTCGGGATCGGCACGGCGGCGCCACGGGCCTTCATGGCCTCGATCACAGCCTTCGCTTCGCCCAGCAAGTCGGGCTCGGCCAGCGAATGGCCAATCGGCAGGCCAGCCGCCAGCAGGAAGGTGTTGGCGATGCCGCCACCGACGATGAGCTGGTCGACGTTCTTGGCCAGTGCCTGAAGAATCGTCAGCTTGGTGCTGACCTTGCTGCCGGCCACGATGGCCACCAGCGGGCGCTTCGGGTTGGCCAACGCCTTGGTGATCGCGTCGATCTCGGCGGCCAGCAGCGGGCCGGCACAAGCGATCTTGGCGAACTGCGCGATGCCGTAGGTCGACGCCTCGGCGCGGTGGGCAGTACCGAAGGCGTCGTGCACGAAGATGTCGCACAGCGCGGCCATCTTCTTGGCCAGAGCCTCGTCGTTCTTCTTCTCGCCCTTGTTGACACGGCAGTTCTCGAGCATCACCAACTGGCCGGGCGCGACCGTCACGCCATCGACCCAGTTGGCGATGACCGGAATCTCGCGGCCCATCAGCTCGCCCATGCGCTTGGCCACGGGAGCCAGCGAGTCTTCAGGCTTGAACTCACCTTCGGTCGGGCGGCCCAGGTGCGACGTGACCATCACCGCGGCACCCGCCTTCAGTGCGAGCTCGATGCAGGGGATGGAAGCGCGGACGCGCGTGTCTTCGGTGATGTGGCCGGCGTCATCAAGCGGCACGTTCAGATCGGCCCGGATGAACACACGTTGACCGGCGGCCTGCCCTTGGGCGGCGATGTCTTCGAATCGGAGAACGTTCATGGTGAGCGAAGCGTAGTAGGGATTCCGGAATCTCCCTATTGGACACCAGCAAACGCCGCGCCGGTTACCAACCCATTACAAGCTTCAGAGGGATCAGCACCGCCATGCCGCTGACGATGGTGCCGAGGATGCCGCCGCGCCAGAAAAAATAGGCGGTCGACACCGCCACGGCGTACAGCCGCGCATCCTGCCAGGTGGTGATGAGTTGCCCCTTCGTCATCACGATCTCGGGCACGACCACTGCGGCCAGCGCCGCGAGCGGGGCATAGCGCAGGCCGCGCTTGACCCAGTCGGGCAAGACCATTTCCTTCTCGGACACGAGGAAGAAGGAACGCGTGAACACCGTGATCGCGACCAGCCCGATGATGGTGATGAAGGCGTAGCCGTCGTTCATGCGGCGGCCCTCTCGTTCGCCTGGCCCGCGACCGCCTGCAGCCGGCGGCGGCCGAGCGCGCTCAGCACGCGGCGGCCGGCGTCACCGCCGCCATCGATCATCAGGCCCACGCACACCGCAGCAGCAATGGCCACCACGATGTGCAGCCGGAACGGCAGCGCGAACGCGGCCACGGCAGCGGCGCCTGCCACCACGGCGGCCAAGGCCGTGGCGCGGTCGGACAGCAGCGAATAGGTCAGCCCCAACAAGGCCAGCACGCCCGCAAAGCCCAGGCCCCAGTGGGTGGGGATCACATCGGCCAACAGGATGCCTGCCACCGACGGCAGCTGCCACGCGAGCCAGTTGGTCGTCGACCCGCCGAGGAAGTATTCGACTTGCCCCTCGTCGTCACGCGGCTCGGGAAAGCGCTTCATGAACATCACATAGGTGAGGTCACCGCTCACGTAGCCGAACAGCATGCGCTGGCGCAACGGGTAGCGCATGAAATAGGGCCGCCACTGCGCACTGAAGATCACGAAGCGCAGGTTGATGCACACCGCCGTCGCCCAGATCACCCAGATCGGCGCGGCAACCATCATCAGCGGAATGACGGCCAGCTGCACGCTGCCGGCGAACACAGTGAAGGTCATCAACAGCGCCAGCGGGATCGACAGGCCGCTCTTGACCATCGCCACCCCGGTCACCAGGCCCCAGGCGGCGATGCCCAGGCTGACGGTCCCCATGTCACGCGCGCCCGCCTTGAATTGCGGATGGCGCACCGTGTCTCGAAATGAATGCATGGGCCACATTCTCGCGTCCATACGGCGTCAATGTCGGCTCAGGGGGCAAACTCCACGGCCACTTCGCGTGTGTCTGTCACACCCCGGGCGTCGACCACGCTCAGCACGTAGCGGCCGGCCGCGGGCGGCGACCAGCTCAGGTCTTTGCCGGCCGGCGATTCACCGACGAAGGCGGCGTCGGCAAACCAGTAGAGCGGGCCGGATTGCGCCGCATTGGCACGCAGGCTCAGCGGTGTGGGTTTGGCGATGCGCAGCACATAGTTGGCGCCTCGCAGCGGGGCGACGATCTGCGGGCCGTCACCCACCGCCAGCGCGTCGGTGCGCGCCGCGCCGCAGCGCGCCACCGGTGGAATGCGCCGCGGCAAGCCGGCCCGCGCAAAGAGCTGCAGCATGTCGGTGCCCCAGAACTCGAACACCTCGCTGCGCACGCCCGGCCCCGGCGCACAGACGGCGCGGCCGCTGGCCTGGTCGATGAACACCTCGCGGTGCAGCGTGCTCACCTTGATGGGTGACTTGCCGGGGATGAACCAGGTGTTCGCCAGGTCTTTGCAGTGCGCATTCGGCAGGTCACCACTGGCAGCGCACACCTGCACCCGAGCCAGATTGACCGGCGTCGTGCGCGCCATGGCGCCCGGGTCCAGACCCTGGCTGCGCAGGCTGTCGACGATATTGAAGAACAGCGGAGCCGCCGTCTGCACGCCGACGAAGGCCGCGTTGGAGCTGCCGTCGAAGTTGCCGACCCACACCACCAGCACGTAGCGGCCGAACACACCGGCCGTCCACGCATCGCGAAAGCCCCAGGAGGTGCCGGTCTTCCATGCCACGCCGGGAAATGCCGGCACACCCGTGTCCGGGCGCGGGTTGCGCGAGAGCATGTCGAGCGTGATGAAGGCGGCTTCTTCGCTCAACAGGCGTCGCGGTTTCTGCTGCTGCACTTCGCTGACGAACGACAGCGGCGACAACTCGCCGCCATTGGCCAGCATCGCGTACAGCGTCGCCAGCTCTTCCATGCTCAGCTCGCCACCGCCCAGCGTGAGGGCCAAGCCGTAGTGCTGTTCGCTCGCGAGCTTGCTGACGCCGGCATCTTTCAGAAAGCCGTACAACGTGGGTTGCGACAAGCGCGCCGACACCGACACGGCCGGGATGTTGCGGCTCTTGATCAGCGCCTCTTGCGCGGTGATCGGCCCCTCGAAGCGGCCGTCGAAATTCTCCGGGCTGTAGGTGCCGAAACTCGTGGGCGCATCTTTCAGGATGGTGCGCGGGTGCAGCACGCCCTGGTCCAGCCCGAGGCCGTAGATGAAGGGCTTGAGCGTGGAGCCCGGCGAGCGCTTGGCGGTGGTCGCGTTAACCTGGCCGTCGATGGCCTCGTTGAAGTAGTCGGCCGAGCCGACCCAGGCCTTGACCTGCATCGTCGACGCATCGACCAGCAGCGCCGCTGCATTGCGCACGCCCACCGCCTGACGCCGCTCGATGAACTGCCGAATGGCGCGCTCGACAGCCGCCTGCGTGGGGCCGTGCAGCGACAAGGTGGTTTGCGGCTGGGCTGGCAGTTGCGTGAGCAGCGTCTGCACGGCATGAGGCGCACCAAAGGGCAACTGCTTCACCGAGCGCAGCTTGAGCGGCAAGTCCATCTCGGCATCGCGTGTGGCCGACTCGCCATGCCTCTGCAGCCAGGTTTGCCACAGCCGTTCGCGTGCGCCTTGCAATGCGACGGGCCAGGCCGCTTCGCTGGCCCCACGGCGATTCGGGTTCTGCGGGATCACCGCCAGCGCCAGCGATTCGGGCAAGGACAGATGCACCGCCCGCTTGCCGAAGTAGACGAGGCTGGCGGCACCCACGCCTTCGATGTTGCCGCCATAGGGCGCCAGGTTGAGGTACGCCTCGAGAATGTGGCGCTTGCTGTAGCGCGCCTCCAGCCACAGCGCCGCGACGATCTGCTTGAGCTTGCCCTGCGCGCTGCCGCTGTCGATGCGGTAGAGCCGGCGTGCGAGCTGCATGGTCAGCGTGGACGCACCGCGCCGCGTACCGCCGCTGTAGCTGGTCCATGCGCCGCGCACCAGGCTCACGGGGTTCACGCCGGGGTGCCAGCGGTACCAGCGATCTTCGTAGAGCTGCACCGCGTCGACCAGGCGCGGTTCGATCTGATCCAGCGGCGTCCACACGCGGTACTGCTCGTCGGCGGCCAGCGTGATGCGCAGCAGCGCGCCGTCGCTGCTGTAGAAGGCGCGCGACAACGCGGCCCGCTGCTGCAGCGGCGGGGCGGGCCACAAGCGCAGTGCCAACAGGCACAGCGCCAGGACAAGCCCCGCAACGATGACGCGACGCAACTTCACTTCGCGGCGGCTCCCGTCACGGCAATGCGGCCGGCCAGCGAACGCGCCTGCTTGTCGCGCTCGTACATCGACTCCGCATAGGCGGGAGGCACGGTGAACTCGCCCGTGTTGGTGGCGCGCAGCTTGTAGCTGTAGGTCTGCACGCTGCCCGAGGCACTGCTGTAGATCACCACGCGGTCTTCGCGCACATCGGCGTACTCGAGCGAGGGCCCGTTGACCGTGCTGGCCGCGCCGTTGGCATCGCGACTCTGCACCGGCTCGAAGCCACCGGGCAACAGGTCGGTCAATGCGACGCTGGCCACGCTGTTGCCGATGGCACGCAGACTGAGCTTCACCGTCACCTCATCACCCAGCTTGACGGAGGTGACGGGTTTGCCGTCGGCACCCACGTACTCGCGCAGCACCTCCATGCCGGCCTTCAACTCCTGCGTGGGTGGCGTGCGGTCAAAGCCGCTTTGCGTGGCGCTGTAGTAGGTGATGTTGCGCGTGTCATTGGCCAGCTTGAGCTTCACCGTGCCGGGCTGGATGGCCGCACGCGGCAGCAGGTTGGCCGGCAGCGCGAGTTCGGTGGCCGCACCCTTGGCGTCGAACTGCGTAGCCGACAGCTTGCCCATCGCATCGGCACCCAGCGTGCGCGCCATCGCCTCGAACGCGAGCACGGTGTAGGCCGACGACAGCGTGTTGAACGAACCCCGGCTCAGCGGCGCGACGAAGCGGCCCATGGTCTGTGGCGACAGCGTCTTCAGCTTCGCCGGGAAGTGGCGGGCGATGAGGTACAGCGTCTGTGCGTCACGCACCACCGGGTCGTAGTAGGGCCACCAGCGGTAGGGCGTGGTGTCTTTTTCGCTCGCGGTGAGCAGGCCGTCCATCAACTCGGTGGCGGGCTTCTCCTGCTTCAGCAACTGGTAAGTCGCCGCAAGGTAAGCGGCCGTCGAGTCGGCCTGCCATTCCTTCGCGAACTTCGCATCCAGCGTTTCACGCAAGCTCGCCACCAGCGGCGTGGTGACGGCGCCGTTGCGCGTCAGCAGGTAGATGGCATAGGCGCGGGTGCGCGCCGAGCCCAGGTCGGCCGGGTTGCTGGCGGCGAGCGCTTGCGCGTAGTCGAGGCCGCGGCGCAAGACGTCGGGCGGCACGCTGATGCCGGGAATCTCCAGCTCGCGCGCTTCCAGCAGCATGTGCACCGCATAGATCGATGCGAACTCATCGGCCTGCACCGACGCGCCCCAGAGCCCGAATCCGCCCTGCGCGTTCTGCCGCGAGCGCAGCACACGCAGCGCTTCGTCAAAGGCCTTGGCCGCAGCCTGCGGCGTGCTGGCGCCGAACTCGGGCCGCTTGGCCAGCACCAAGCCCGGCAGCACGCGGCTGACCAGTTGCTCGGTGCACTGGTGCGGGAAGCTGTCGAGGTAGCTCATCAGGCCCGGCGCTATGGCAAGCGGCAGGGCGGAGACGGCCACCTCCTGCTTGCGGAACTCGGGCAGCAGATCGCGCGGCACCGCCACCTCGGTCGAGCTGGTGAAGCTGCCCAGCGCCACCGTGATCGCGCGCGGCGTG
>Ga0307508_10000503_pt1 | contig 46715 bp, 39 predicted proteins | sample 9_EM_MG_FD_203089 | JGI IMG/M metagenome (GOLD analysis project Ga0307508, IMG submission 203089) | Populus trichocarpa ectomycorrhiza microbial communities from riparian zone in the Pacific Northwest, United States - 9_EM | ecosystem: Host-associated > Plants > Roots > Unclassified | place... | reverse complement strand
GAAGACCATGACCGAGCCGACCTTGCCGACATCCAGCCAGCTGACATCCCGGATGAACGAAATGTGCTCGCTGGCCACCGTCTGCCCGTTGGTGCTCGGCACGTACAGCGCCGCGATGCCGAAGCCGCCGCCGACGATCAACTGGCCGAGTAGCTTGCCCTTGGCGCTCAGGCCGTCCGAGTTGCGCCGACGCACCTTGAGGTAGTCGTCGAGGAAGCCGACCACCCCGCAGAAGACGAACAGCCCGAGCAGCACCAGCGCCGTCATGGTCGGGCGTTCCTGCGCGATCTGCCGTTTCGGCAACGTGGTCAGCGCGACGTGCCCGGCCACGTAGGCGAAGACGGTGGCCACGATGAACGCCACCCCGCCCATCGTCGGCGTGCCCTTCTTGCCCTGGTGGCTGGCCGGACCGAGGACACGGATCGGCTGCCCGGCCTTCAACGCGGTGAACACCCGGATCGCGACCGGGGTGCCGAACAGCGAGATGATGAAGGCGACCGCCGCCGCGACGATGACTGCCCTCACGGGCGAAGCCCCACGTTGGTCCCCGTCGCTGTCAGAGGACGCCGGATGTCGTATTCGGACAGGCCATCGAGCTTCCAGACCAGCGTCCGACGTGTCGACCCGAGTTGGCCGTGCAGGTGGTCCCTCGCGAAATCATCGATCACGGGACATGAGCTTGCCATCCGACAGCAAGCAGAACCGGGCCGGCGGACGTTGCTCTGCGCGGCTCGATCGCCGCGCCGAGCAACGCGCCGACTAGCCGATGCTGATCCAGACGTCGTCGAGGCTGCCGTGGAACTGGTCGTTGTTGGCGCCCGCGCCCTTGCCGCCGACGCTGAACGGCCGTGCGCTGGCCACCGACAACGTCGCGGGGATCGCCGTGCCCGCCTGCATCTTGCCGTCGACCAGGATGGACAGCGTCGGCCCGGTACGCCGGCACTCGACGGAGTGCCAAGACCCGTCGGCGATCGACGTGCGGCTGCGGACCAGGTAGAGCTTCGTCGCGTCCTTGTCGGTCATGCCGCAGCTCGGCTTGCCGGAGACGCCGTCGACCTGCAGCTTGTACTGGCCGCCGCCGGTCGAGTAGCCCTTCTGCATGACGTTCTCGCCGCTGGCGGTCTCGGCCGGCGTCAGCAGCACCCCGGCGCCGTAACGCAGCGGGCCGGCGCCCGGGTTGAGGTCGGGGGTGTCGGCGGCCTGGAAGACCAGCCGCGGGCAGGTCACGCCGGTGCACTTGGGCGGGAAGGTCAGCGCCTGGCCCGAGCCGTGCGGCGTCATCGTGATGGTGGCGCCGTTGCGGACGACCGCGCGCAGCAGGTGCCCGTGGCCGGAGCCGTCGTCGAAGGTCCCGTCCGCGATCGTGCTGTCGAAGTTGTAGGAGGCCACGTAGTCGGCGGCGCGGGCGTCCTCGGTTTTCGGGGCGACCGAGACGTTCGGGACGGCCGAGCTCTTCGGGACGGCCGCGTCGAACGACGCGTACCGCTTGCGGGTGGTTTTGTCGATCTTGGTGAAGTCGCCGCCGACGCTGATCGCATCGAGCGCCGGGCTGGCCGCGAGGTAGCGCGTGCCGACCACGCCGTTTGCCTGCGGCGCCCAGTCGAGCAGGTTGCCCTCGCTGTCGACGGCGGCAAGCTTGCCGCGGGAGACCGAGCCGTCCGTGCAGACGCCCTTCACCCCGTTGTTCGTGGTAGTGCAGGCGTGGTCGAAATGCCCGCCGACGTAGACGGTTCCGCCGAGCGTGGTGATCGCCTGCGCGTCGCCGTCGAAGACCCGGGTCCACCGGCTGGCCCCGGCTCGGGTGTAGGCGACCGCCCGGCCGCCTTGGCCGCCGAGGGCTGCGTAGACGCCGTCCGCGTCGGTGGCGATGGCGAAGACCTGCGACACCGGCTTGGGCAGGAAACCCTTGTCCAGTACGCCGGTGGCCGGGTCGACCGCGGTCAGGCGCAGGCTCGCGCTGACGCCGTCGGTCCGGTGGAATCTGCCGCCGAGGTAGACCCGGTCGCCGGCGTAGGCGAGGGCGCTGACGGTGTCGTCGGTGGTGGGCGCCCACGGGTCGAGCGCGCCGGTGCTCAGGGTGAAGGCTGCGAGGTTCGTGCGGGGGACGCCGTCGACCGCGGTGATCCGCCCGCCGACGTAAAGCCGGCCGGCGCCGGCGACGATCGCGTCCGGCTGGCCGGAGATCGTGTGTTGCAGCGGCGTGAGCTGGCCGTTGACCGCGCCGATGCCGGCGACCGCGTCCCGGGTTTCGCCGTTGACCTGGCCGAAGTCGCCGGCCACGTAGACCACGTCGCCGTCGGAGGCCAGCGCGCGGACGTTGCCGTCGGCGGCCGGCTTCCAGTCGAGCAGGGCGCCGCTGCGGGCGTCGAAGGCGGCCAGGTGCGGGCGGGCGACGTTCTTGCCGTTGACGATCGCGCCGGTGAACGAGCCGCCGACGTAGACCGTGTCACCCCGGTAGGCGATCGCGTAGACCGGACCGTTGAACGACGGCGAGGTCTCGGGGACGGACGAGACTACCTCGGCGAGGGCGACGCCGCCGGCCGCGACCACGGCGGCGGACACACCGACGATCAGGGTCCGCCGAGCGACCGCTTTAAGGCTTTTTCGAGTGTTGAGCACATTGTCGGCTAACGGAGCTCTCGCCGTAGAAGATGCGGTACCGATCGGGCGGACAACCGAAGTCGACCCGGCCAACTATGCTTCCGGAACCACCGAACCGAAGAGGGAGTCCGCCTTGCCGCACCGCCGCCTCGCAGGCCTGTCTCTCGCGCTGCTCGCGGCCGTGTCCTCGGCCGCCTGCGAGATCACCGTGGCGCCCGGCTCGGTGCCGACGCCGTTCAGCATCGCGCCGGTCCCCTCCGCCTCGGCCGGCCGGCCGGCGTACGTCTGCACCGCCGTCTACAAGATCTTGACCGATGGGGCCGTGCAGCTCGGCAGCTACGTGGGCGGCTCGAGCGACGCGGCGAAAAAGGGCATGCAGCAGACGCTCGCCGACATATCGACCAAGGTCAGCGCCGAGGGCGCCAAGACCACCGACACCGCCCTGCGCGACGCGGTCAACACCGTCTCCGCCGAGTTGGCCGGCGGCTCGCAGCTGGCCGACCCGAAGTCGTTCATCAACGGCGACTTCCAGACGGTCGGGCAGAAGCTGGACGCCGCGTGCCCGTAATCTTGCATACATGATCGATAGGGCGCTTCGCATCGGGCTGCAGTTGCAGCCACAACACATGGACTACCCGACGATCCGCCGTACGGCCGCCGAGGCCGAAGAGCTCGGGCTCGACGTGCTGTTCAACTGGGATCACTTCTACCCGCTCTACGGCGAACCGGACGGCCAGCACTTCGAGTGCTGGACCATGCTGGGCGCGTGGGCCGAGGCCACCTCGCGGGTCGAGTTCGGCGCGCTCGTCACCTGCAACAGCTACCGCAACCCCGACCTGCTCGCCGACATGGCCCGCACGGTCGACCACATCAGCGACGGCCGGCTCATCTTCGGCATCGGCTCGGGCTGGTTCGAGCGCGACTACGACGAGTACGGCTACGAGTTCGGCACCGCCGGCGGCCGCCTGGACGCGCTGGCCGAGGCCCTGCCCCGCATCGAGTCCCGCTGGGGCCGGCTCAACCCGCAGCCCACCCGCAAGATCCCGATCCTGATCGGCGGCGGTGGCGAGAAGAAGACCCTCAAGCTGGTCGCGCGGCACGCCGACATCTGGCACAGCTTCGCCGACGCCGAGACCCTGGAGCGCAAGTTGGGCGTGCTCCACGCGCACTGCGCCGACCTGGGCCGCGACCCGGCTGAGATCGAGATCTCGGTCGGCGGCGGACCGCAGGGCCCGACCGAGCTCGGCGAGCGTTACTACGACCTCGGGGCCCGGCTGGTCACGGTCGGCGTCGGCGGCCCGAAGCCCGACCTCGGCCCGCTGCGCGAGTGGCTGGCCTGGCGCGACGAGAAGAACGCGGCCTGACCGCAAGTCCTTCGGCGCAGAGTGACGGCGCCGGAAGGAGTGCATTCGATTCGTCTTCACAACTAGCCGGATGTGCCTACGCCTGTCCGGTTGTGATGCCCCGGGGGAAACTGTTTCCGGCTGGTCGTGGCCGGGAACGGCCCCGGCGGCCTCACCGCGGATGCAGGTTGTCCCGCAGAATGTTGAGCGCCTCGTCGAGGCGGTCGAACTGGGACGGAACCTGTTCGGCACCACGCCGCACGGGTGAAGTTCCGGGTACTCCGTGCGCGGACATGCCACGATCGTGTAGCCACTAAGTCCCGGTCGCGCGGAAGGGAGCCGATCGATGAAAAAATTCCTCGGCTGGATGGTGCTCATCCTCGTCGTCTTCTATGTCGGAACCAACCCGGGGCCCGCGGCCCAGATCGCCCGCGGGATCGGCGCCGGATTCGGCCACGCCTTCGACAACGTGGGCGTTTTCCTCCGCAACCTCACCACGTGAGCCCACGCGGCGGAAACCCTCACCAGTTCGGCACGTGAGCCTCGCCCGCAGGACAGCCCGGTGACCAGGATCCTCTGCGCCGGGCTGGCCACCGTCGACCTCGTCTACCGCGTCGACCGGATCCCCGGGATCGACGAGAAGGCGCAGGCGACCGGGATGGAGATCGCGGCCGGCGGGCCTGCTGCCAACGCGGCGGTCACGGCGGCCGCGCTGGGCGCGCAGGTCACTCTGGTGACCGCGATCGGGGCGCACCCGCTCGGCGATCTCGTCCGGGCCGATCTGGCCGCCCACGGGGTACGCGTCCTCGACGCGGCCGCCGGCAGCCCCCACCCGCCCCCGGTGTCCGCGGTCACCGTGCTCGACTCGACCGGGGAACGGACCATCGTCAGCCGCAACGCCGGGGACCTGGCCGTCCGCGTACCGCCGCAGGCGCTGCCCGACGCGGACCTGACGCTGGTCGACGGGCATCACCCCGCGCTGGCCGTGGCCGCCGCGCGCCAGGCCCGCCGCCTGCTGGTCGACGCCGGCAGCTGGCGCCCGGTCTTCGCCGAGATCTTCACCTACGCGTGGGTCGTGGCCGCCTCCGGCGCCTTCCGCCATCCGCTGGCCGGCGGCGCCGGCGACCCCGCGACCGCCGCCGCGATCGGCGCGCCGCACGTGGTCGTCACGCACGGGCCGGAGCCCGTCCGCTGGTTCAGCGCGTCGCGCGGCGAGGGAACGGTGCCCGTGCCGCCAGTCGCGGCCGTGGACACCGCGGGCGCCGGCGACGCCTTCCACGGCGCGCTCGCCGTCGCCCTGGCCGAGCACCGCGACCTGCCGGACGCCGTCGCCCGCGCCGTGCGGGTCGCCGGGGTGCGCGTCGCACACCCCGGCCCCCGGCGCTGGCTGGCCGCGCTCGCCGGCCAGGTCTGGTAGCGGGACCTTCAGACGGTGCGGGCCAGGCGGTCGGCCAGCAGCTTGGCGAAGCGGGCCGGGTCCTCCAGGTCGCCGCCCTCGGCCAGCAGCGCGGTGCCGTAGAGCAGCTCCGCCGTCTCCGGCAGGCCCGGGTCCTCGGCGTTCGCGTCGACGGCCGCCCGCAGGCCGCCCACCAGCGGGTGGTTCGGGTTGAGCTCGAGGATCCGCTTCACCCGGGGACCCTCCTGGCCCATCGCCCGGTACATCTTCTCCAGCGTGGGGCTGATGTCGTCGGCGTCGCTGACCAGGCAGGCCGCCGAGGTGGTCAGGCGGTGCGAGAGACGGACCTCCTTGACCTGCTCGGCGAGCTTGTCCTGCAGGAAGGTCAGCAGCGGGGCGAAGTCTCCCTCCGGCTCGGGCTCCTGGTTGTCCGTCGGCAGGTCCACGGAGCCGCGGGCGATCGACTGCATCTTCTTGCCGTCGTAGTCGGGCACCGCCTCGACCCAGATCTCGTCGACCGGGTCGGTGAGGACCAGCACCTCGTAGCCCTGGGCCCGGAACGCCTCCATGTGCGGCGAGTTCTCCACCTGCGAACGGCTCTCGCCGGTCAGGTAGTAGATCTCCTCCTGGCCCTCCTTCATCCGCTCGATGTAGGCGGCCAGGGTCGTGGGTTCCTTGTCGAAGGTGGACGCGAAGCTGGCGACGTCGAGGATCGCCTTCTGGTTGTCGGTGTCGCTGAGCAGGCCCTCCTTGACCGCCCGGCCGAACTCGCGCCAGAACGTCGCGTACTTGTCGGCGTTGTTGGCCTGCAGGTCCTTGATCGTCGAGAGGACCTTCTTGACCAGCCGCCGGCGGATCATCTGGATGTGCCGGTCCTGCTGCAGGATCTCGCGGGAGATGTTCAGCGACAGGTCCGCCGCGTCCACCACGCCCTTGACGAAGCGAAGGTAGTCGGGGATCAGCTCCTTGCTGTCGTCCATGATGAAGACGCGCTTGACGTAGAGCTGCAGGCCGCGGCGTGCGTCGCGCTGGAAGAGATCGTGCGGCGCGCGGGACGGGATGAACAGCAGGGCCTCGTACTCGAAGGTGCCCTCGGCGCGCATGTTGACGATCTCGAGCGGGTCGCTCCAGTCGTGACTGATGTGCCGGTAGAACTGGTGGTACTCCTCGTCGGACACTTCGGTTCGCGGGCGGGCCCAGAGCGCCTTCATCGAGTTGAGCGTGTCGTCGCCCATCTTGATCGGGAACGAGATGAAGTCCGAGTACCGCTTGACGATCTCCCGGATCTTCCACTCCGCGGCGTAGTCGAAAAGCGCGTCCTCCTCGTCCTTCGGCCGCAGGTGCAGCGTCACGCTCGTGCCGACCGGCACGTCCGGGGCGTCGTCGATCGTGTACGTGCCCTCGCCGTCGGACTCCCAGCGCGTGCCGTGCCCCTCGGCGCCGGCCTTGTGGGTGACCAGCGTGACCTTGTCGGCGACCATGAAGGTCGAGTAGAAGCCGACGCCGAACTGGCCGATCAGCTCCGGACTCTCCTTGGCCTCCTTGACCTTCTGCAGCAACTCGGCCGTGCCCGACCTGGCGATCGTGCCGATCAGGTCGACGACCTCGTCGTGGGTCATCCCGATGCCGTTGTCCCGCACGGTCAGGGTGCGGGCCTCGGCGTCGGCCTCGATCTCGATGTGCAGATCCGAGGCGTCCGCCTCGAGGCCGTCCTGCAGCGTGGCCAGACGCAGCTTGTCCAGCGCGTCCGAGGAGTTCGAGATCAGCTCGCGCAGGAAGATGTCCTTGTTCGAATAGATCGAATGGACCATCAACTGCAACAGCTGGCGCGCCTCGGCCTGGAACTCCAACGTCTCCATCGCAACTCCCGTGTTTTCGGCAGACTTCGAATCAGATCGTATGACCCCACGGTGATCGTCCAACCACGCGCCTGCCATCCGTCGGCGACGCCGTCGAAGTCCCTGGTCAGCGAGGTGTGGTCAGCAGCCGGGACCGACCGCCACGCCACCGACGATCTGATATGCCGAGATGTCGCCTTTGACGTAACCCGCCAGGTCGGCGATCGACGCCGGCTCCTGGCCGTGCAGGCCGAGGTAACCGACGATCGCCGCGTCCACGGTTCGGCAGGTGGCCTCGCCTGCGACGACCTTGGCCCGCGCGGTCAATTCGTCCGGATTACACGCAGTGTAAGAAAGGCCGGCGACACTCATCGTCACTGCCGCCGCCGTCAATAGCTCGGTAAGATGCACTGAATCAGGCTAATGACAATCACCGAGAGTGGTCATCAGTCCGAACGGATGATCATTTAACCCGACCGTCTTACCCTGTGTCATGGCGACCCTCTGCCGCATAACCAGACAATACAGTTCAAATAAGTCACCGTACGCGGCCACGACGCGTTGCAGAAGCAATGAGACGACGTACCTTGCTGGCCGGCGGCGCCGCGGCCGGCGCAACCGCCGTGCTCGCCGGCTACCGCGGCCGGGAGCACGCCGAAGAACCGGTGATACCGTCCGGGCCGGTCGGCGACGAACGGGTCGAGCCGCGCCGGTCGCTCACCCGCGGCCGCACGGTCGACTTCTACACGGCCGTGCCGGCCGGGCACGGCTCCGGCCGCGGGCTGCCGGTCTGCCTCGTGCTGCACGACGCGTCGGCCACGGCCGCCGACTTTCCCCGGCTCGGCCTGGGCAGGTTCCTGAGCGATGCGGTACGCCGCGGAGCACCGCCCTTCGTCCTCGCCGGCGCGACCGGCGGCGAGTTGTTCTGGCGCCCCTCCGGCGGCGACGACCCGCAGCGCATGATCCGCGAGGAGGTGCCCTTCTGGTGCAGGGCGCGCGGCTTCGACACCTCCCGGCGGGTGGCCTGGGGCTGCTCGATGGGCGGATACGGCGCGCTGCTGCTGGCCGAGGCGTACCCCGGGTTCCTGCGCGCGGTGGCCGCCCTCTCCCCCGCGGTTCAGCCCGGCGACGACGTCTTCGTCGCGGCCCGCCAGTTACGCCCCACGCCGGTCGGCCTGTGGTGCGGGCGCCAGGACGACCTCTACCCCGACGTGCGGGCGCTGGCCCGAGCCCTGCCCACACCCCCGATCGCCGGCTCGTACGCCGACGGCGGCCACGACTTCGGCTACTGGTCCCGGTGCATCCCCGCCGCGTTCGCCTTCCTCGCCGGAGCGCTACGGCGGTGACCCGGGCGGCCGACTCGATCGGCCGCACTTAATGTTCTCTACAGACCGTTCACATACTGTTCGCAGCGTGGAGTGATCAGGTTTTAACCTGCCGGTGAAGTCGAATGGTCGACAATGAGGCGGTGGTCACCGAGACGATGATGCCCGTCAACGGCATCGAGGTGTGCGTTGAGACCTTCGGCGAGCCTACCGACCCACCCCTGCTGCTCATCGCGGGCGGGGCAAGCTCGATGGACTGGTGGGATGACGAGTTCTGCCGCCGGCTCGCCGCGGGCGAGCGGTTCGTCATCCGGTACGACCATCGCGACACCGGCCGATCCACCTCGTTCCCGGCAGGCTCTCCGCCGTACTCCGGAGTGGACCTCGCCGAGGACGCCGTCGGCGTGCTGGACGCGCTCGACGTCCCCAAGGCCCATCTGGTCGGCCTGTCGATGGGCGGCGGCCTGGCCCAGCGGATCGCGATCGAGCGGCCTGACCGAGTCCTTTCGCTGACCCTGATGTCGAGCAGCCCAGGCCCCCCAGCTCCCGACGCCCCATCCCATGCCACAACGCCGGCCGCCACCGAGCCTTCCGCCACTGCTCCCACCGCCACCGAGCCTTCCGCCACTGCTCCCACCACCACCGCTCCCACCACCACCGCGACTCCCGGTGGCGCGCCTTCCGCCGCCGCGTCTATCCCCGCCACCGGCGCAGCCGCCGCGGACGTGTCTGCGGCCGGAGCCCACCGGCCGGCCGCCGACTGGTCCGACCGCCGCACGGCCGTGGCCTGCCTGGCCGAGCAGGTCCGCGAGCACGGTGGCGCGTTCACCGCCGACCAGACGCACCTGCGCCGGCTCGTCGAGCGCGTCTTCGACCGCACCACCGACATGGCCGCGACCCAGCGCAATCACTGGCTGATCGACTGGGGACCGTCCCTACGGGACCGGCTCTGCTCGATCACCGTCCCCACCCTGGTCCTGCACGGCAGCCTCGACCGGTTCTTCCCGGCCGAACACCCGCAGGCCCTCGCCCACGCGATCCCGGGCGCCCGCCTGGTCTGGCTGGAGGGCGTCGGCCACGAGTACCCTCCGATGGCCGTCTGGTCCACCGTGATCGACGAGATCCTGGGCCACGCCCGCGGTCGCCTTCCCGCATAGCCAGCGGCCCGCTCACAGCGTGTCGCGAGCGGGCAGCGTGTCGCGAGCGGGCAGCGTGTCGCGAGCGGGCAGCGTGTCGCGAGCGGGCAGCGTGTCGCGAGCGGGCAGCGTGTCGCGAGCGGGCAGCGTGTCGCGAGCGGGCAGATCTCTCCCTTTGCGCCTGACGTCCACGCAGGTGTGCGTACATCGATCCAGTTGTCAGCGCAAAGACGCCACCGGAGTTGGTGCTACGCCCGGTCGGCGCCCCGAAGGGCCGCTCGGTGAGTCCTCGTCGCCGATCGCCAGCAGGTCGAACGCGACCAGGCCGGCCCTCGGCGGGCGTGCTCCTCTTTCACGCCTGGATGGTTGTCGTCACGTCTGCCGAGTTGTCAGGGGAAAAGGGAGAGCTCTGCCCGGTTGCGACACACCGCCCGGTTGCGACACGCCGTCAATGGGCCGCTGACTAGGCGGGATGGCGACATCAGGGTGACTGGGACACGCCGCTCAGGGCGCCGGGCGGCGGAGGGTGTTGAGCAGGATCGTGCCCGCGAGCAGCGACCCCGCGCACATGGCCAGATAGATCAGCAGGACGGCGGGGCCGCCGGCATAGCCCAGGATCGCGCAGAGCAGGGCCAGCACGAAGCCCGCGGCGCCCGAGCCTGCGGTGAGGATCCAGCCGGTGGCCTTCTGCGCGGCCGTCCAGTGCGGCGAGCCGGTGACCAGCAGCATCCCGGCGACGGGGCCGATCAACGGCAGCACGAACCCGCCGGCGGTGAGCAGGCCGATCGCGGTGTACTCGGCGCCGCCGGCCTCGGCCGCCCGGGGCTGCGGGATCAGGGCGGGAAGGCGTACGTGTGGCGGGATCTGACCTCGGCGGATCGCCGCGACCAGCGCCTCGGGTGGCCCCAGCCGGCGCACGATCTGGGCCGGGTCGTCGATGGTGGCGCGGCGCACGGCGATGTAGTCGGCGACCGTGGTCATCAGCTCGTCGCGCAGTTCGGGCGAAATGTCCTCGCTCTCGGCCCAGAGGGCGGCGAGGTAGTCCAGGACGATCGCGTCCGTGTGGGCGAGCGGTGCCGTCGTCATGATTTCTCCCCCTGAGTGCTCCGGCGCGCGGGCCACGGACCGTTTCGGTGACCCGGCGCGTAGCGAAAGCATCGATCGGGGACGACTGCGGACGCATCCGCCCGCGGTCTGAATCCGCACCTGTGACTGCGACTTTCGGCCGATGTCGGAACGCGCCGCGAGGCCCGAGAAGGCCGGAGAGCAGGGCGGCGCCGGTGGCCGCGACGAGGGCGAGCCTGCGGAGCCAACCAGGGCCGAAGGCCGCGGGCGGGCTCAGCTGGCCAGGGCCGGCTGGGCTTGCAGGGACGGCTGGGCGGGGGCGGACCAGCGCGCCCGGGCCGCCTCGCGGACCTGCCCGGCGCGGTAGAGCCAGGCGATGTCGCGGCCGAACGACCAGGTCAGCGAGCCGAGCGCGAGCACGAGCGCGGCGAGGGCCAACGGGTACGGCAGCAGGTGCGCGGTGACCAGCGCGAGGACGACACCCTGCAGGGCGGCGACGACCTTGCGGGAGAACTTCGGCGGCAGCGCGGCGTTGAGCCACGGCAGCGCCCAGGAGGCGGCGACGAACGCGTACCGGTAGGCGCCGAGCGCCACGGTCCACCAGCCGAAGCGGTCGCCCGCGTAGATGCTCAGCACCAGGATCAGGAAGGCGTCGACCTCCATGTCGAACCGGGCGCCGAGCGCCGAGGTGCTGCCGGTGCGGCGGGCGACCTGGCCGTCCACGCCGTCCAGGGCGAGCGCGACGCCGGCGACCGCGACCAGCGCGGGGGTGCTCACCGGGTGGCTGAAGGAGGTGACGACCAGCGCGGTCACCCCGCCGACCAGGATCGCCCGGCTGAGCGTGACCGCGTTCGCCGGGCCCAGCGCGAGCATTCCCGCGCGCCGCAGGCCCGAACCGAGCAGACCGCAGAGCACCAGCCCGTAGAGGCCGCCCGCGAGCACGCCGGTCGCGGTCAGGCCGAGCGTGGCCCCCAGCGCGGCGAGCAGGCAGAGCTGGACCGCCAGACCGGTCATCGGGCCGCGAGCCGGCGCCGTCTTGGTCGCTGCGGTACTGAGTGTCACCGTTCCTCCACTGAGCAAGATCGGTTGGGCAAGATCTGCTGCCGCGTATGGTTGCGCTGTCCCCGCTAAACACGCGTGGCGGGGGCGATCGGTTCAGTTGAGGAGACAGCGCATGTCGGGTCACGCGTCGGCGTTCTGGCTGGCTACCCCCGGGCGGGGCGAGATCCGACCGGAACGGGTGCCGGCGCCCGCCCGCGACGAGGTGCTGGTCCGCACGCTGCACACCGGCGTGTCCCGCGGCACCGAGACGCTGGTCTTCACCGGCCGGGTGCCCGCCAGCCAGCGGGACGCGATGCGCGCGCCGTACCAGGAGGGCGACTTCCCGGCCCCGGTCAAGTACGGCTATCTGAACGTCGGCGTGGTCGAGGACGGCGTGGCCGCGCTCGTCGGCAGGACGGTGTTCTGCCTCTACCCGCACCAGACCCGGTTCGTGGTGCCGGCTTCGGCGGTGACGGTGGTGCCCGACGGCGTTCCCGCGCACCGCGCGGTGCTGGCCGGCACCGTGGAGACCGCGGTCAACGCCCTGTGGGACGCGTCGCCGCAGGTCGGCGACCGGATCGCGGTGGTCGGCGGCGGGATGGTCGGCAGCTGCGTCGCCGCGATCCTGGCGACGTTCCCGGGCGTACGCGTGCAGCTCGTCGACCCGGACGCCTCGCGCGCGCCGATCGCCGCCGCCCTGGGCGTCGCCTACGCCCACCCCGACGACGCCGCCGGCAACTGCGACGTGGTGATCCATGCGAGCGCCACTTCAGCCGGCCTGACCCGGTCGCTGGAGCTGCTCGCGCCGGAGGCGACCGTCGTGGAGCTCAGCTGGTACGGCGACCGGCAGGTCACCCTGCCGCTGGGCGAGTTCTTCCACTCCCGCCGGCTGACCGTGCGCAGCAGCCAGGTCGGCGGGATCTCGCCGAACCGGCGGCGCAGCTACGCCGAGCGCCTCGCCGTCGCCCTGGACCTGCTGCGCAATCCGGCGTTCGACGCGCTGGTCACCGGCCGCTCGGCCTTCGCCGACCTGCCCGAGGTGATGCCGCGGCTCGCGGACGGTAGCCTTCCGGCCCTCTGCCACGTGATCGACTATCCCGCCGCCGATCGACTCGAGGAGTAGCCCTTGTTCAGCGTCACCGTCCGCGACCACATCATGATCGCGCACAGCTTCCGCGGAGCGGTCTTCGGACCGGCGCAGCAGCTGCACGGCGCGACCTTCGTGGTGGACGCCACCTTCCGCCGGCCGGAGCTGGACGGCGACAACATCGTCGTGGACATCGGCCGCGTGAGCGAGGAACTGCACGCGATCTGCGGCGGGCTGAGCTACCGCAACCTCGACGACGACCCGGATTTCACCGGGATCAACACGTCGACCGAGTTCCTGGCCAAGGTGATCGCCGACCGGCTGGCCGCGAAGGCCGCCGACGGCTCGCTGGGTGCGGGCGCGGCCGGCCTGACCGGGATCGCGGTGACGCTGCACGAGTCGCACGTCGCGTGGGCGAGCTACGAGCGCGATCTGTGAGGTCCCCGCTGTGGGCGGTGCTGCCGGGCGGGATCGACGACCCGGCGGCGCCCAGCGGCGGCAACCGGTATGACCGGACGGTGCTCTCCTTGCTCGACCGCGACGTCGACGAGATCGCCATCGTCGGCTCATGGCCGTCTCCGGGCGCGGCCGCCCGGCGCGCGCTCGAGGCAGCTATCACGAAAATTCCAGATAAGTCGGATGTGCTCTTGGACGGGCTGGTCGCCTGCGGAGTGCCCGACCTGCTGCGAGCGCACGCCGAGCGGCTCCGCCTGATCGTCCTCGTGCACCTTCCGCTCGGCGACGAGACCGGATTGTCCGAAGCGGAGGCGACCCGGCTGCACGCCCTGGAACGCGAGACCCTGCACCTCGCCTCGGTGGTCGTCGCCACCAGCGACCAGGCGGCCCGGCAGCTGACCGGGACGCACGGCCTGGCCCGGGTAGAGGTGGCGACGCCCGGGGTGGACCCCGCTCCCCCGGCCGAGCCGAGCCCGACCGGCCACCGCCTGCTCTGCGTGGCCTCGGTCACCCCACGCAAGGGCCAGGACCTGCTGGTCGCCGCCCTGCGGGAACACCTGGCCGACCTGAGCTGGCGGTGCACGTTCGTCGGCGCCCTGCGCGGGCCGGTCCCGCCCGCCGGCCCCGGCATCGACTTCGCCGGCCCGCGGACCGGCGCCGACCTCGACGCCAGCTACGCGGACGCCGACCTCTTCGTGCTGCCGTCGCGCGCCGAGACGTACGGCATGGTGGTGACCGAAGCCCTCGCCCGCGGCCTGCCTGTGCTCGCCACCGAGGTGGGCGGCGTCCCCGAGGCCCTCGGCCTCGCCCCGGACGGCAGCCGCCCCGGCCGGCTGGTCCGGCCCGACGACCCGGGCGCCCTGGCCGCGGCGCTGCGCGACTGGCTCACCGACCCGCTGCTGCGCCGCGGTTGGCGCGCGGCGGCGCTGGCCCGCCGCTCGACATTGCCCGGGTGGGGCGAGACCGCCCACCGCCTGACCGAGATCCTGGACGGGAGACACCGATGACCGGAGAGTTCAGCGAGTCGTGGCTCGGGCTGCGCGAGCCCGCCGACGCCGACGCCCGCGCCCGCGACCTGGTCGCCCTGCTGCCCGGCCCGATCCGGGTGATCCGGGACCTGGGCTGCGGCACCGGCTCGCTGGGCCGCTGGCTGGCGCCGCAGCTGCCCGGCCCGCAGCACTGGATCATGGCGGACCGCGACCCGGTCCTGCTCGACCACGCCCGGGCGAACATGCCGTTGAAGGGTGTGACCGTGACCACACGGCTGAGCGACGTCACCGAACTGACCGCTGCCGACCTCGACGGCACCGACCTGGTCACCTGCTCGGCGCTGCTCGACATTCTGACCGCCGACGAGGTGGAGAGCCTGGTCGCGGCCTGCGCCGAGGCCCGTACGCCCGCGCTCTTCACGCTCTCGGTGTCCGGCGAGGTCACCCTCGATCCGGAACTGCCCGAGGACCGGGCGGTCGAGGCGGCGTTCAACGAGCACCAGCGGCGGATCCGGGACGGTCGGCGCCTGCTGGGACCGGACGCGCCGGCGGCCGCGGCGGCCGCCTTCGAGAAGGCCGGCGCGACCGTCGTCACCCGGTCGAGCCCTTGGCGGCTGGATTCCGAGTTGTCCGCCCTCAGCGCGCAGTGGCTGCGCGGGTGGGTCGGCGCCGCCCGCGAACAAGACCCTGACCTGCGGCTCGACACGTATCTGGAGAGCCGTCTCGGCGACCTGCCCCGGATTGCCGTCGGCCATGTTGATCTTTTGGCGATGTTCGGCTGAACCCTTTGTGCCCAACCCGGCGTACTAGGGGTGGACGGGCTATACCGAGGGGGACTACGACGTGACGCGATCGATCTGGGCTTGGCTGCGGATTCTCGGCGGGGCCGGCATCCTCGGCCTGCTGCTGTGGCGGCTCGGGACCGGCGCGTTCCTCGACGGGCTGCGGGTGATCGACGGGCCCGCCCTCACCCTCGCCTTCGCGATCGGCGCCACCACGACGGTGTTCAGCGCCTGGCGCTGGTGCCTGGTCGCGCGCGGGCTCGGCCTGCGGCTGTCGCTGCGCGGGGCCGTCGCCGACTATTACAAGGCGCTCTTCCTCAACGCGGCCCTGCCCGGCGGGGTGCTCGGCGATGTCGACCGCGCGGTGCGACACGGCCGGGACGAGGGCGACGTCGGCCGCAGCGTCCGTGCGGTGGTGCTGGAGCGCACCGCAGGGCAGATCGTCCTGCTCGGCGTCGGCGTGACCGTGCTGCTCACCGTACCGTCGCCGGTCCTCACCCAGCTCCAGCGGCACGGCGCCGGGGTCGCCGTCGTGGTGGCGAGCGTCACCCTGGCCGGCGGATTGGTCCTGCTCGCCTGCCGCCGCCTGCGGCAAGGCGGCTCGCGGGTCGCCGCCGCGGTGCGCACCGGCCTCGCCGAGATCCGCACCGGCCTGCTCGCCCGTCGCAACTGGCTCGGCATCACGGTCGCCTCGACCATCGTGCTCGCCGGTCACCTGGCGACCTTCGTGGTGGCGGCCCGCGCGGCCGGCTCCACCGCGTCGCTGCTGCGGTTGACGCCGCTGATGCTGCTCGCGCTGGTTGCGATGTCGCTGCCGATCAACGTCGGCGGCTGGGGACCGCGCGAGGCAGTCACGGCCTGGGCTTTCGGCGCGGCGGGCCTCAGCGCCACGCAGGGCCTGACGACCGCCGTCGTGTACGGCGTGTTCGCCTTCGTCGCCGCCCTGCCCGGCGCGATCGTCCTGCTGACGCGGAGCATGCTGCGCTTCCGGGCCGAGGCAGTGGGTCGCGCCCTCGACGCGGTACGCGCCGCCGCGCCGGTCTCGCCCGCGCCCATCATGAACAGCACCTCCCCCGCCGCGCTTGCCGTGGGCCGCTCGCCCGAGCGCGAGCTGGCCCGCACCGGCGCATAAGGGGCGGGGCTCCTTGGCCTACCGACGAAGGTCGTCTATCTCGTGCGGCCGCTCAGGCCGCACCGAACCTCTCCGAGAGGGCGTAACGCAGCAGTACCACGTCGCCGATCTGGCGGACCTCGGCGAGCGTGGCGCGGCGCTGCGGGCCCCACGGGAATTCGCCGTCGCCGACGAAGCGCGGCGCCCGGGAGTCGCCGACGAAGAACGGCGCGACCACCAGCTGCAGCTCGTCCACGAGGTCCGCGGTCAGGAACTGGGTGTGCATCGTGCCGCCGCCCTCGACCATCAGCCGGCGCACGCCGCGGGCGGCCAGGTCGGCCGTGACCAGCCCGACGTCGACCGGATCGCCGCCGTCGACGACCGTGGCGACCTCGCCGAGGCGCCTGCGGGCCGACTCCAACGACGCGCTGGCGCAGTAGACGAGCTTGTCGACGTCGCCGAGGGCGAAGAACTGCGCGCCCGGATCGAGGTCGCAGCTGCTGGTCACCGTGACCTTCACCGGGTTGGGCCGCTCACCGCGGGACTCGCGCGCCGAGCGACGCCGCGCCGAGCGCACCATCAGCCGCGGGTCGTCCTGGCGGATCGTGGCGGCGCCGACCAGGATCGCGTCGCACGAGGCCCGAACGTCGTCGACCCGGTCGAAGTCGGCGTCGTTGGAGAGCAACAGGCGCGCCTGGGTCGTGTCGTCGAGATAGCCGTCGAGAGACATGCCGCAGCTCAGCAAAGTGTAAGGACGATCAACCACCGATGACGCCTCCAGTCGAGCGACGATCGTCACCCCGGTCGAACAGTTGCGTCCAACATAATCCGGACGACGATTGCAAGCACCTTTGCGCTCGGTTGCGGTGCGGTGACAGCGATGGCGGGCACAGCGGATCAGCGGGGAAACAACGAGGAGGACCGATACCGATGGAAAAAGCCACGGTGCGCCAGCAGGTCACAGTCCCGCTGCGCTTCGCGGACGGATACGCCACCACCGCGCGCGTTATGACCTTCGACGGACTCGTCGACAAGCAGGAGCACCTGGCCCTCGGCCTGGGCGACTGGCAGCGGGCGCTCACCAAGTCCGCGGCCGGCGGGCGGGCGCCGCTGGTGCGCCCGCACAGCGAGTGCCTGACCGGCGACGTCTTCGGCAGCCTACGCTGCGACTGCGGGCCACAGCTGCGCGAGGCCGTCGAGCGGATCGCCGACCAGGGCGGTTTCCTGCTCTACCTGCGCCAGGAGGGCCGCGGCATCGGGCTGTACGCGAAGTTGGACGCCTACGCGCTGCAGGACTCCGGGCTGGACACGTACGAGGCGAACGTGGCCCTGGGCCGCGGCGAGGACGAGCGGGACTACGCCGCGGCCGCGCAGATGCTCTTCGCGCTCGGCGCCGACCGCATCCGGCTGCTGAGCAACAACCCCGACAAGGCGGTCCAGCTGGAGTCCTGCGGGATCGACGTCACCCAGCGGATACCGACCGGGGTGCACATGTCCGCGGCGAACGTCCGATACCTGGCGACCAAGGCCACGCATACCGCGCACACGATCGAGCTGCCTCTGGCCGAGTGATATTTCTCGCCGGCCGGTTGTCCACAGGCGCCCCTTGTCCACAGGGCGCGACCGGAGACCGCTCGCACTCTCTACTATCGCGGGGTGACTTCGGCCCCCTTGCTTCCCGGCTCCAGCGCCACGGACGTCCTCAACCGGGTGTTCGGCTACCCCGAGTTCCGCGGGCAGCAGCGCGAGATCATCGAGCACGTCGTCGGCGGCGGCGACGCGCTGGTCCTGATGCCGACCGGCGGCGGCAAGTCGCTGTGTTACCAGATCCCGGCGCTGGTCCGCGCCGGCACCGGCGTGGTCGTCTCCCCGCTCATCGCGCTCATGCAGGACCAGGTCGACGCGCTGCGCACGCTCGGCGTCCGGGCGAATTTCCTCAACTCCTCGCAGGATTTCGAGGAGCGCAAGATCGTCGAGGCCGAGTTCGTGAACGGCGATCTCGACCTGATCTACGTCGCTCCCGAGGGGCTGGGCGTGGCGGCCACCCAGCGGCTGCTCGACCGCGGCAAGATCTCGCTCTTCGCCATCGACGAAGCGCACTGCGTGTCGCAGTGGGGCCACGACTTCCGCCCCGACTATCTCGGCCTGTCGATGCTGCACGAGCGCTGGCCCGACGTGCCGCGCATCGCGCTGACCGCGACGGCCACCAGCGCCACCCGCGACGAGATCGCGACCCGGCTGCGCCTCGGCGAGGCGCGCCACTTCACGGCGAGCTTCGACCGCCCCAACATCCAGTACCGCATCGTCGCCAAGAACGAGCCGCGCCGCCAGCTGCTCGACCTGCTGCGCACCGAGCACGCCGGCGACGCCGGCATCGTCTACTGCCTCTCCCGCGCGTCGGTGGACAAGACGGCCGAGTTCCTCAGCCAGAACGGGATAGCCGCGCTGCCCTACCACGCCGGCCACGACAACCGGACCCGCGCCGCCAACCAGGCGCGCTTCCTGCGCGAGGACGGGCTGGTCATGGTGGCGACCATCGCCTTCGGCATGGGGATCGACAAGCCCGACGTACGCTTCGTGGCCCATCTCGACCTGCCGAAATCCGTCGAGGGCTACTACCAGGAGACGGGGCGGGCCGGGCGCGACGGGCTGCCCTCGACGGCCTGGCTGGCGTACGGGCTGCAGGACGTGGTGCAGCAACGCAAGATGATCGACGGTTCCGACGGCGACATGGTTTTCCGGCGCAACGCCTCGCGGCACCTCGACGCCATGCTCGCGCTCTGCGAGACGGTGTCCTGCCGGCGCGGGCAACTGCTGGCCTACTTCGGCCAGGCGCCCACCGCGGAGGGCTGCGGCAACTGCGACACCTGCCTGACGCCGCCGGAGTCCTGGGACGGCACGGTCCCCGCGCAGAAACTGCTCTCCACCGTGTTGCGGCTGCAGCGCGAGCGCGGGCAGAAATTCGGCGCCGGCCAGTCCATCGACATCCTGCTCGGCAAGCAGACCGACAAGGTGACCCAGTTCCGCCACCATGAGCTCTCCGTCTTCGGCGTCGGCGCCGACCTGCGCGAGGCCGAGTGGCACGGGGTGGTCCGTCAGCTGCTGGCGGCGGGCTACCTGGCGGTCGAGGGAAAGTACGGCACCCTGATGCTGACCGACCGCAGCGCCGAGGTGCTGCGCGGCGACGTCAAGGTGATGATGCGGCGCGAGGCCGCGCCCAAGGCCCGCCTGCCCAAGACCCGCACGGCGACGGCCGCGGCGGCGGCCGCGGATCTCCCGGCGGGCGCGATGCCGGTCTTCGAGCGGTTGCGCGCGTGGCGGGCGGCGACCGCGAAGGAGCAGAGCGTCCCGGCGTATGTCATCTTTCACGACGCGACCCTGCGCGCCATCGCGGCGCTGGCGCCGACGAGCCTCGGCCAGCTAGGCACGGTCAGCGGCGTCGGCCAGAGCAAGCTGGCCAAGTTCGGCCAGCAGGTCCTCGACACCCTCGCCGGCGTGCCCACCACCCCGGCCACGGCATCCGCGCCCGCCCCCACCCGTGGCCAGGCTTCCGCCTCCGGACCAGCCTCCACGCCGGCTTCCGCCTCCGGACGAGCCTCCGCGCCAGCGACCGCCTCCGAGGCCGAGGCCGCGTTCGACTTCGCCGCCGAGGAACCGCCGTTCTACGACGAGCCCGAGTACTACGACGGTGAGGAGTATTAATCCTGATATTCCCGGTGACCCCGGCGGATTTCAGGCGTTCATGAGCGATGACGCGAAGCGGTCGCCGTACTTGACGCTACTGAAGTTGGCGTCGTGCCCGGACAGCAGGAACTGCGCTCCCCCGGCAAGCGTGCTTCGTTCGCACTCACGTCTGGATGGACGTCGTCACGTCCGGTCAGTTGTGACGCCGAGATGCTCTTCGACGTAGGTCTGCAGCCACTGCCGGCAGGCCAGCAACCGGCCCGCGATCTCGTTGAAGACGGCCGGATCCGGCGTGACGTCGTCGCACCACAGCCGACGGACCGCCGTTTGGCTCAGCGCGAGGTAGATGCCCGCGGACTCGACCACGGTGATGAGCTCCTGGCGGGTCTCGGCGTCGGCGAACTCCGCCGATCCCCGCGCGGCCACCAGCGCGTCGCCGGGCCGGGCGAACACCGCGTCCACGTCGCCGCCGGCCCGGTCCGCGCCGATCCAGGCGAGCAGGTATTCGAGGTCGGTCGCCGCGACCGTCATCCGACCGATCGCGGCGAGCGCCGTGTCCGAAATCATCTGCATGGGACCAAGCCTAGAGATCTCCTGCACCAGCCCCGCAACGTGCGATGCCGTCGGGCCGGCGCGCGAACGGTCGACTCCCGTTGCCTCCGCGCGTACCTGAGGGCGTGCGTCGGCTAGCCGACGCACGCCGGCGGCGTGTGCCGGTACACCTTGCTGATCTTGTACGCGCGCTGCTCCATCCGGCGCACCGTGGCGCGCATTTTGGCCCGGTCCTTCGCGCCGAGATGGTTGATCTTGGCGAGTTCGAGCGTCTCCGCCTCCGGGTCGTCCACCGCGGTGATGCTGACCACGCCCACGCCGGGCGCGTAGAACTTGCGCTGGTGGCCGCCGTCCGGGTCGAGCGGGCTGTCCTCGTCGATGACCATGACGCCGTGGTAGCAGCCGGTCGGTGCGCAGGCCCGCTGGTTCAACGCGAACGTCTGACCGCAGTCCAGGAAGTCGATGCTCGGGGAGCTTCCTTCCAGGAACCGGCGGTCGCTGACCTTCGGCTTGCCGGGCGCGAGAACGCCGCCCTGCGCCTTCGCCTGACCGCCTATCCAGGTGGAGGGCGCTCCGGTGAACTTGCCCGCATCGTCGAACTCTTCCGGGTACTCACCCAAGACCCACACGTTGGCGGCGGCATCCTGGGCGTAGAAGGACAGCTCGGACTCGGCCAACTGACCGTCGTCGAGGTCCTGGTCCAACACCACCCGGGTGCGCACTCCGTCCACGAGCTTCACCATATCCGTGACGGTGAATATTTCCGTATGCGGAGTGGTTGCGCCGCCGGTGTTCGCACGCCCCTGATACACGAGCTGGGTGCCGGGAATCAGCGGAAAGAAACGGCTATGGATGCGCGCGGAGTTCCTGAAGTTGCTCCGCTTGAATGGCGTCAACGGTGGACAGAACTTTTTTACGCTTGACGCTGGCGCGGCCATTCTTGTCGGTCCGGCCCATGCGGCATCAGCTGTCGGCGCCAATATCGTGATCGTTAGCACGACCGTCGCCATGATCCGTCGGCTCATCCGTCCCCCTGCGATGATCGAGCCCCGTCGACCCCCTTCTACCTTCCGGAACTTGGCCGGACATGTCAACCGACCATCTGACGCCCCCGGTATGGCCGAAAGTGCTGATGTTGCCGACCCAACCAAGCAAATAGGACAGCAGCGTGACCCCGACTGTCGGAAGAGCGACTGACAGATAACGACGAGCCGGTACTTGCCTCGACGCGGCACAGGGCGCAATCTCAAGGAATCACCGCAGTTACCCCGGGGCGGATGCGGGCTGCGGCGAGGGAACGGGGCAATCATGCGTGGAATAGTCGTGACGGGCCTGAAGTTCAGGCTCCTGGTGCTGCCTGTCGCCGCGATCTTGATGGTCGCGGGAATTGTGCAACTAAAGCGTAGTTCAGTCGACGTTCTGCCGGATTTCACGCCACCGACGGTTCAGGTACAGACCGAGGCGCTCGGTCTTTCCGCGGTCGAGGTGGAGCAGTTCATCACGGTGCCGATGGAGCAGGATCTGCTCAACGGGGTGCCGTGGCTGGAGACGATCCGGTCGCAGTCGATAGCCGGGCTGTCCACGGTGGATCTCGTGTTCCAGTCCGGAACCGACGTGCTCAAGGCACGCCAGGCGGTGGCGGAACGGATGACCCAGGCAGTCGCGCTCCCGCACGTGTCGAAGCCGCCGGTGATGATCGAGCCGGCCTCGTCTACCAGCCGGGTGATGATGATCGGACTGCAGGCGAAGGACATGTCGCTGATCGACATGTCCGTGCTGGCGCGCTGGCGGGTCAAGCCGCGGCTCATGGGTATTCCTGGCGTCGCGAACGTGTCCGTGTGGGGCCAGCGCGACCGCCAGCTTCAGGTCCAGGTGGACCCGCAGCAGCTGGCCGCGTCCGGCGTCACGCTCGACCAGGTGCTGACGACCACGGGCAACGCGTTGTGGGTTTCGCCGTTGACGTTCGTCGAGGCGTCGACGCCGGGCACCGGCGGCTTCATCGAGTCCAACAGCCAGCGGCTGTCCATCCAGCACATCCTGCCCATCACCAGCGCCGCCGACCTGGCACAGGTGCCGCTGGAGGGGGCGGACGCCAAGAAGCAGACCCGCCTGGGCGACGTGGCCAAGGTGGTGGAGGACCACCAGCCGCTGATCGGTGACGCGGTCGTCGGGGGTGGGACCGGCCTCATGCTCGTGGTCGACAAGGCTCCCGGCGCCAACACGCTCGAGGTCACCCGGGCGGTGGAGGATGCCCTGCGGGCGCTGCAGCCCGGCCTCGGCGGGGTCAGCATCGACACGACCGTGTACCGGCCGGCGACCTACATCGAGTCGGCCGTGGGCAACGTCGGGCTGGCGTTGCTGATCGGCCTGATCCTGATGATGGCGCTGCTCGCGTTGGTCTTCTTCGACTGGCGTACGGCCGTCGTCAGTGCCGTCGCGGTCACGCTGTCCGCGCTCGTCGCCGCGTTGGTGCTGCGCGCGTTGGGCGCCGGGCTGAACATGCTGGTGCTCGCAGGCCTGGTGGTCGCCCTCGGCGTTCTCGTGGACGACGCGGTCGTCAACGTGGACAGCGTCCGCCGACGGTTGCGGGAAGAGCCCGACACACCACGCTCCGAGCTGATCGTCACGGCCTTGTGCCAGGGGCGCGGCCCGCTCGGGTACGCCACGCTCGTGATCCTCGTCGCCGCGCTGCCCCTGGTGTTGCTGGGCGGTCTGGCCGGCTCCTTCGCCCGCCCACTCGCGTGGGCGTACGTGGCGGCCGTAGTGGTGTCGACGGTCGTCGCGCTGACGGTCACGCCTGCGCTCACGCTCGCCTTGTTCCCGGGCGGCAAGCGGCCCGGTGAGTCGCCGGTCGTGCGCGCGTTGCGCCGAGGTTACCTGGCCGTGCTGCCCCGGCAGGCGTACTGGGGCCGGTTGGGCGTCCTGCTCGCGGCGATCGCGGTGGCCGGCAGCGCGCTGTTGCTGCCCGGAATGCACGGCAGCCTCCTGCCGCCGCTACGGGACCGCAGCCTGCTAGTCAGCTGGACCGGCACGCCGAGCATGTCGCTACCGGAGACGACCCGCATCACCCAGACCGCCAGTGCCGAGTTGCGCCGCGTGCCCGGGGTCACCAACGTCGGCGTCCACGTGGGCCGCGCGATCACCTCGGACGAGCAGCTCGACGTGAACGCCGGCGAGCTGTGGCTGACCATCGCCGGCAACGCCGACTACGACGCGACCGTCGCCAAGGTGGAACGGGTCGTCGCCCGGTACCCGGGCTTCAACCACCACCTGCTGACGTACCCCGAGCAGCAGGTCGCGCAGGTCCAGACCGGCGCCAAAGCCGACCTGACCGTCCGGGTGTTCGGAACCGACCTGGATGTGTTGCGCACCAAGGCGGAACAGATCCGACAGGTGCTGACCGGGGTGCCCGGCGTGGTCACGCCTCGGGTGGACACGCCGCCCCAGCAGCCGACGATCGAGATCGAGGTCAACCTGACCGCCGCCCAGAAGTACGGCATCAAGCCGGGCGACGTACGGCGGGCCACCGCGGTGCTGCTGTCCGGGCTCGTCGCCGGCAGCCTGTTCGAGGACCAGAAGGTCTTCGACGTGGTGGTGCTCGGCGTGCCGTCCACCCGCAACAGCGTGACGAGCATCCAGAACCTCGTCATCGACACGCCGTCCGGCGGGCACGTGCGCGTGGGTGACGTCGCCGACGTACGGGTGCGGGCCAACCCCGCGCTCATCCAGCACGACAACGTGTCCCGGCGCGTGGACGTGCTCGCCGACGTCCGCGGGCGAAGCGTGAGTGCGGTGGCGGCCGACATCCGGGCCCGGCTCGCCGGAGTCGGCTTCCCGGAGGAGTACCACGCCGAGGTGCTTCCGCAGTCCACGCAGCGGGCCGTGAACTGGACTACCACCGGGGCGCTGGCGGGCGTCGCGGCCGTGCTGATCGTGTTGCTGCTCCAGGTCGCGTTCGGTAGCTGGCGGCGGGCGGTCCTGGTCTTCGTCGGGCTGCTCGCGGCGCCGGTCGGCGGCATCCTCGCGGCCCGGCTGGACGGCGGCACGGTGTCGCTGGGCTCGCTGGTCGGCGTGTTCGCGGTGTGGGCGCTGGCGGCGCGGCAGGTGATCGCGCTGGCCTGGCACGCCCAGCAGGCGCCGGCCGGGACGCACGAGCGGCAGATCGCCGGTGAACACTTCGCGCCGATCCTGAAATCGACGCTGGCCACCGGCCTGTTCGTCCTGCCCATGGTGTTCCTCGGACACATCGCCGGCCTGGAGATGCTTCGCCCGCTGGCCGTCGTGGTCCTGGGCGGTCTGGTCACCTCGACCCTGCTCACCCTGTTCGTCTTTCCCACCCTGCTGCGGGAGGGCGGGGACGTTCCGCAGGAGCGCCCACCCTCCGAAGACGAACCACTCCAAGCCACCGTCCTGATCGGGAAAGACTGAGGAGGCGACCATGCGACGATTCATTCAAGGCAGGCTCGGTCTGGCATTCATCGGCTTCGTCATGGTCGCCGCCGTGGCCGCAGTGGCGTTCGGCGTGTCGAAGATGTCGTACCCGACGGTGGCCGGCTTCACCGACCAGTCCGAGGACGCGGCGACGGTCCGGGTCGACCCGGCCACCAAGCGCGCACAGGTGACACTCACCGAGGACGCGACCACCCGGCTCGACGTGCACACCGCCGCGATCGCCGCGGCGCCGTCCGCGAGCACGGCGAAGCTCGCCATGCCCACCGCCGCCCTGTTCTACGACGAGGCCGGCGACACGTGGGCGTGGGTGATGGGCCAGCCCCGCGTGTACGAGCGGCAGCACGTGACGGTGTCCACCATCGAGGGTGACACCGTGGCGTTGTCGGACGGCCCGCCCGCCGGCACCCAGGTGGTGACCCAGGGCGCCGCCGAACTGTACGGCGCCGAGGTCGGCGTGGGCGAGGAATGACGCGATGCGCTGGATCATCGGTACCAGCCTGAAGTTCCGGCTCCTGGTGATGATGCTCGCCGCGGGCATGCTCGCGTTGGGCTTCGTCCAGATCCGCCGGATGCCGGTCGACGTGTTCCCGGAGTTCGCCCCGCCGCGCGTGGAGATCCAGACCGCGTGCCTGGGCCTGTCCGCCGGGGAGGTGGAGTCACTGGTGACCGTGCCCATGGAGGACGCGCTCAACGGGCTGCCGGGGCTGGACACCCTGCGCTCCAAGTCACTGGCGCAACTGTCCTCCGTGGAGATCCGGTTCAGGCCCGGCACCGACCTGTTGCGCGCGCGGCAGTTGGCGGCCGAACGCATCGCCGCGGTCACCCCGACGCTGCCCACCTGGGCTGCGCCGCCGGTCATGCTCGCGCCGGTGTCGTCCACCGGACGGGTGATGAAGATCGGGCTGACCTCCCCGACCCGCTCGCTCACCGAGATGTCGATGATCTCGTACTGGACGATCCGCGCGAAGCTCCTCGAGGTGCCCGGCGTCGCCAACGTGGCCATCTGGGGTGAACGCCTGCAGATGCTGCAGGTGCAGGTGGATCCCGTCCGGATGCGGGCGCATGACGTCACGCTCGAGGAAGTGATGACCGTCACCGCCGGCGCGCTGGATGTCGGGCTCCTGCAGTTCGCCGAAGGAGCGCTCATCGGCACCGGCGGCGGTGTGCAGACGGCCAGCCAGCACCTGGGGATCCGGCACGTGATGTCGATCAAGTCGCCGGCCGACCTCGCTCAGGTCCCGATCGCCGTGAAGGCCGGCAAGACGGTGCGGCTCGGCGACGTCGCCGACGTCGTCGAGGACCACCAGCCACTGATCGGCGACGCGGTGGTCAACGGCGGCCCCGGACTGATGCTCGTCGTCGAGAAGCTGCCATGGGCCAACACGCTGGACGTAACGCGCGGCGTGGACGACGCGCTGAGCCAGTTGAAGCCGGGCCTGACCGACATCACCGTCGACGCGAGCATCTTCCGGCCGGCGACATTCATCACCATGGCCATCGACAACCTGTCGCGCGCGCTGCTGCTGGGCTGCCTGTTCGTGGTGCTGGTGCTGGCCCTGTTCCTCTTCGAGTGGCGCAGCGCGGTCATCAGCCTGCTGGCCATCCCGCTGTCGCTCGTGGCCGCCATGCTGGTGCTCTACTACGCGAAGGCAACCGTCAATACCATGGTGTTCGCGGGGTTGGTGATAGCCGTCGGCGTGGTCGTCGACGACGCCATCATCGACGTCGAGAACATCATCCGACGGTTGCGGGAACATCGAAGAGCCGGCGGCACCCGGTCGACGGCGGCGATCGTCCTGGACGCCTCCGTGGAGGTACGCGGTCCGATCGTCTACGCGACGCTCATCGTGGTCGCGGCGGCCGCGCCGGTGCTGTTCCTCGGCGGGCTCACTGGCGCCTTCTTCCGGCCGCTCGCCCTGTCCTACACCCTCGCGGTGCTGGTCTCGCTGCTCGTCGCGCTGACCGTCACCCCGGCGCTGGCGCTGCTGCTGCTGTCGCGGGCCAACGTGGAGCGCCGGGAGTCACCGGTGGTGCGGGTGCTGCAGCGGGGATACCTCGCGTTCCTGTCGCGGGTGCTGCGCCGTCCGTTGCGGGCCTACGCGGCCGTCACGCTCGTGCTGCTGTGCGGGCTCGCCCTGGTGCCCGGCCTCGGCCAGTCGCTGCTGCCCACGTTCAAGGAACGCAACGTCTTCCTGCACTTCATCACGGTGCCGGGCACCTCCGACGCCGAGGAGGTACGCATGGTGGAGCGGGTCATGGTCGATCTGCGCACCATTCCCGGGGTGCAGAGCTTCGGCTCCCACATCGGCCAGGCGTTCCTGGGCGACGAGACGTCCGGCGTCAACTTCGGCGAGCTGTGGATCAGCATCGACCCGAAGGCGGACTACGGGAAGACCATCAACCGCATCCAGGCCGTGGCCAACAAGTACCCGGGCCTGCGCCACAACGTGTACACCTACCTGCGAGAGCGCACCGACGAGGTGCTGTCCGGCTCCGGCGACGCGATCGTGGTGCGCATCTACGGTCCCGACCTCGACAAGCTACGGGAGAGCGCCGACCACATAAAGCAGATGATGGACGACGTCGACGGGATCGTGGAGTTGCACCAGGACCTCGAGGTGAACGTTCCCCAGGTCGAGGTCGAGGTCGACCTCGCCAAGGCGCGCCGGTACGGGCTCAAACCCGGCGACGTCCGCCGCGCCGCGGCCACCATGATGGCAGGGGAGGAGGTGGGCGACGTGTTCCGCGACGGCAAGGCTTACGACGTGGCGGTGTGGAGCACGCCCGCCACCCGCGCCTCGGTCGACAGCGTGCTGAAGATGCCGGTGGACACCCCGAACGGCGGGCGGATCCTGCTGTCCGACGTGGCCAGCGTCCACGTGCGGCCAACGCCGAACGTGATCCAGCACGACGGCGGTTCGCGGTACATCGACGTGAGCGCGAACGTACAGGGACGCGACCTCGCCTCCATCGTCGGTGAGCTGCGGTCCAAGCTGGACACGGTCGCGTTCCCGCAGGAGTACCACGCCGAGATGCTCGGCGAGTTCGCCGAGCGGCAGAGCGCACAGCAGAACATCCTTCTGTACGGCCTGGGCGCCGCGCTGCTCATCCTCATCCTGCTGCGGCTGTGTTTCGAGAGCTGGCGGCTGTCCGCCCTGGCCATAATCATCCTGCCGTCCGCGCTCATCGGCGGGGTGGTGGCCGCGTTCGCGGCGGGCCGGATCATCTCCATCGGCTCGCTCGTCGGCTTCCTCACGGTCCTGGGCATCGCCGCCCGCAACGGCATCCTGCTGATCAGCCGATATCAGCATCTCGAGAAACACGAAGGTGAGCCGTTCGGCCCGAACCTCGTGCTGCGCGGCTCGCGGGACCGGCTCTCGCCGATCCTCATGACCACCCTGGCGACCGCGCTCGCCCTCGTCCCGCTGATCCTGCTCGGCGACGCGCCGGGTCACGAGATCGAGCACCCGACGGCCGTGGTCATCGTCGGCGGCCTCGTCACCTCCACGTTGTTGAACCTCATCGTGGTGCCCGCGATGTACCTGTGGGTGGCGGGGCGCGGCAGGAACGCGCCTCCCGTACCGTACGAGAACTTGTCGCACCCGCTGTGAGCAGGGATTTCCCGGCACATGTCGGAAATCATCGGGACGTCGGCCGGGGAGGGCGTGCCCTCCCCGGCCGTCTCGTCAGGCGGTACGCCACATGCGGAAGAACGGGGTGCCGTCGGGGAGCAGGATCTCGAACGGGAGCATGTCCGTGTATCCGTGGCGGCGGTACAGGCGGATGTTGTCCTGGTTCGTGGCTTCCAGATAGGCCGGCGCCCCGGCCCGGTCCAGCTCCTCGTGGGTACGCCGCATGAGCTTGCTGCCCAGGCCGCGGTCCTGCGCGTCCGGGTGGACCGCCAGGAAGGCCAGGTGCCAATGCGCCTCGAGCGGGTGGTGTTTCTCGAAGAGCTCGTCCAGTGACTGGAAGCGCTCCAGGTACTGCCCGGCGAGCGACTTGAGCCGCCGATCGTAGTGCTCGGGGTCGGGCATCTCCTTCGACCGGTCGAACCAGACCGCGGCGCCGGCCAGCCCGCCTCCCGGACGATCGATCACGTCGACGCGGCCGTGCTTGTGGGCGTGCCCGGTCAGCAGCGTGAAGAAGTCGGCCATCACCTGCAGCCGGTCGTCCAGCTGCGGCACCAGGTAGACGTTCGCGTCCAGGTCGTTGAAGGCGTACGAGATGAGGCGGCCCACCTCGGCCAGTTCCGCCTCGCCGGCGGCACGGATGTCGTCGCCGGTCACGGGGTCTCCTGCTGGTCGGCGAGGGCGGCGGCGAAGCCACCGGCGGCGCTGCCGCTGCGGGCGCCGAGGCCGATGCCCGCGTAGACCCGGGGGCGGTTGGCCCGCAGGATCAATGCCCAGGCGATGCCCGCGATCGTCACCACGACGAAGGCGAGCGGCACCACCCAGGTCGGCTTGCTCCCCGGGACGACGCCGAAGAGGGTGGCGATGTTCGTGATCGCCAGGTACGACACCACGAGCAGCAGGATCGTCCCGATGATCGGCGCGCCGAACCGGTGCCACCTGTCCTCGCCCTCGGGGTTGCGGGCGAAGTAGCCGATGACCGCGATCGAGGTGACCGTGATCAGCAGCAGGACGCCGATGCCACCGGCGGTACCGCCCCAGAAGAAGAGCTGGACCAGCGGGTCCCAGCCGGCCACCGCGTAGATCACGAGGACGACCAGGGCGAGCGCCGACTGGGCGAGCGAGCCGTTCTTCGGCGCGCCGGTTCCCGGTACGGTGCGGCCGAACGCGCGCGGCAGCACGCCTTCGCGGCCGAGCGAGAACGTGTACCGCGCGATGATGTTGTGGAAGGAGATCATCGCGGCGATCAGCGAGGTGAGGAACAGCGCGTGGCCGAGGTCCAGGGCGGCGCTGCCGAGCCGGTCGGAGGCGACGTTGAAGAACAGATCGGGGCCCTCCTTGCCGGCCCGTTCGACCACGTTGGACCCGGCCGCGGAGATCATCGACCAGGCGGCGAAGCCGTACAGGACCGCGATCAGGGAGATGGCGATGTAGGTGGCGCGCGGGACCGTACGGCGCGGGTCGCGGGACTCCTCGCTGAAGACCACCGACTGCTCGAAGCCGACGAACCCGGTGACCGCCATGACCAGCAGCGCGCCGGAGCCGACGCCGACCAGGCTGCCCGGGTTGAGCGGAGCCGCGGAGGCGTGGAAGTTGGGCGAGAGCACGTCGCTGACGCTGAACACGACGACCAGGATGATCTCGGCGACCAGCAGCGTAGCGAGGACCTTGCCGTTGACGGCCACGTCACGCACGCCGAGGACGGCTACCAGCGCCCAGCAGACCAGCGCCAGCACCCACCATTTGATGTCGACGCCGAACCAGTCCTTGAACAGCGGCGACGCGATCGCGCCGAAGCCGCCGTACGAGGCGATCTGGAACATGTTGTACGCCACCAGGGCGACCCAGGCCGCGCCGACGCCGAACGGCCGCCCGATGCCCCGCGCGATGTACGCGTAGAAGGCGCCGGCGTTGGCGATGTGCCGCGCCATGGCCACGTAGCCGACCGCGAAGATCGCGAGCACGACGGCGACGGCCAGGAACGCGATCGAGATGCCGGTCAGTCCGGTGACCGCGAGGCCGGTCGGCACGACGCCCGCGACGACGGTGAGCGGGGCCGCCGCGGACATCACGAAGAAGACGACGGCGGCCACGCCGAGACGGTCGCGGGCCAGAGCGGTCGACAGCTGACTTTCCTGTGGGGGTTCGGTTGCGGTGGTCGACACGCGGGTCTCCAGTGGGGTGAGGGAGTGGGAAGGTTCAGGCGCGCCGGGCCATGACGGCGTCGCCGACCGCGGCCTCGGCATGTGCGACGAGTTCCTGGAGCATGGCGGGCAGCCGCCGGCGGAACTGGTCGAACAGCTGCCCGCGGCCGCGGGCGTCGAGGGTGACGAAGACGTGCTGGTCGAGGCCGGTGGCGAGGATGAGCCCGGCGAGGACCAGGTCGGGCACGTCGAGCAGCTCGCCCTGGCCGAGGCTGGTGCGGACGCGGGTGGCCGGCCAGCCCGCGGTCATCGAGTCGGTCGGGACGTAGAACACTTTGGCGGCGCCGAGCAGGCCGCGGCGCTCCTGCCGCTGCACGTGCCCGGCGCGGGCCAGGCGGCGGGCGGTGAGGTCGACGGCGACGCCGGTGGCGAGGAAGGCGATCCAGTCGCGGACCGCCCGGTGGTGACCCTCGCGCAGCAACTGGTCGAGCACGGCCGTGTTGGCCGGGTCGCCGGTGGGGCGGTCGTCGATGACCGTGAGCTTGCCGTCCACCAGGTCGAGGCGGCGCCAGAGGACCAGCTCGGCGATGAGGGCGGCGGACAGGCCGAGGCCGAGGGTGGCCGGCGACAGCAGGCTCTTGCCCTTCACGGTGTCGTGCGCGGTGAGGAACAGGTCGTCGGCGAGGGGTAGCTGCGGCGCTGACGCCACTGCGATCCTCCTCTCCTGCGACGGTCACTTCCCGTAGCGATTACCGAGGGTTACGCTCGAGGTTCCCGCCGGGCGTTACGGTGAGCGTTCCCCCGCGCAACATCGCGTAGCATGCCAGCGACACCGCCGGCATGCAACGCCTCTCGTTGACCGACTTACCGTCCCCTTCGGATGCATCCTGCAGAGCGCTCTGAGCTGCGAGTTCACAAACTTCACAGATGACAGGCGGCGCGGCGATATGGACGTACGTGCATTGAGTCCCGACCCTTGGGAACGGTCCGGCCGCCCATCGGGTCATGACTGACCGTTGCAAAGGCTCACGCTGTCAACGCTCCGTAATTTCGACCGCCGACGAACCATTTATTTGACGGAGCAAGTAATTTGGCGTAAACTCGGCACGATAAAGTTGAAGCCTCAACGGAGGTCGCCGTGGACCGCATGCCCGCCCTGTTCCTCAGCCACGGCGCGCCGCCGCTGGTCGACGACGCCCGCTGGGTCGGGCAACTACGGGAGCTGGCCGCCTCCCTGCCGCGTCCCACGGCAATTCTGATGGCGTCGGCGCACTGGGAGTCGGCGCCGCTGATGCTCGGCGCGACCGAGACCGTGCCGCTGGTCTACGACTTCGGGGGCTTCGAGCGGCGCTTCTACGAGGTGCGGTACCCCGCGCCCGGCGCGCCGGAACTGGCCGCGAAGATCGAGAAGCTGATGCCGGACGGCGAGCCGGTCACGCGCACCGCCCGCGGCCTCGACCACGGCGCGTACGTGCCGTTGACCGTGATGTATCCCGACGCCGACATCCCCGTTCTGCAGATGTCCCTGCCCACCCTGGAGCCGGACCGGCTCCTGGAGATCGGGCGGCGCCTCGCGCCGCTGCGCGACGAGGGCGTCCTGGTCGTCGGCTCCGGCTTCACCACGCACGGGTTGCCGTTCCTGCGCGACTTCCGCCCCGAGGCGGCGGCGCCGGGCTGGTCGCGCGAGTTCGACGCGTGGGCCGCCGAGACGCTGGGACGCGGCGCGATCGACGAGCTGGCCGACTTCCGCGACCGGGCGCCGGGGATGCCGTGGGCGCACCCGACGATCGAGCACTTCGCGCCGATGTTCCTCACCCTCGGAGCGGCCACAGACCCCGAGCAGGCGCCCGACCAGCCGATCGACGGCTTCTGGATGGGCCTCGCGAAGCGGTCCTTCCTGGTCGGCTAGTGCGGTTTCCACGGGCGTTCACCGGGTTGGTCCCGGTGGTGCTGATGTGGATCCTCGCTCACCGTGGTGAACGAGCGACTCCCCCACCTGGGGGTGGGGCGGGCCTCCGCCGGCCAAGGGACCCTGTGCCGCTGTCCCGGTTGGGGGTCGGCGGAGTGGGTCCCGCCGTGCCGGGTGACACCGGGCGGGTGTCGTCCGGCTCGACGGTGCGTGTTTGCCCCAGCCCCGTGGTGGGCGGGGCGGTGGTGACGCCGCCCGGGTCCGGGTGGCGGTGGTGGCTGCAACGGCGAACTCGCCTGACCTGGGCGGTGACCATGAAGGTTCGCCAACCCGGTGAAGGTTACAAGTCACCGCGCTAGCAGGGCCAACGGTTGCGTGTCGCGGTGTACGGCGTGTCGCCGCCCAGCGCACCTATCCCTTCTCCCGTCACACCTAACCAGACGTGACGACGCCCATCCAGACGTGAGCGGGAAAGAAGCACGCCTGCCGGGGAGCGCAGTTCCTGCTACCCGGTCGGCAGCCGGGCAGGCAGTCCAGGCCTACTACCGCACGCGTGTTTACCAGGTGACCAAGCTCGGGCCGGATAGCCTCGACCGTCACCGCTTGGGCCCTCGGTAATGCCTCGTCCGCCGCGACGCGTGCGGTGGCCCGCCGCAACCGAAGCAGGTCCTTCTCCGGGTGGGGCTTTCGGGGCGGCCGTGCTCTGAAGGCCGTCTCGTCCGCGTCAGGCGATCACGGCGCAGGCTCCCGCCGGTGTGAATTTGTCGTCGAGCAGCGTTCCGCAGACGTAGGAGTCGGGAAGGACCTCCGACACTGGCTTGAACGAGGCCGTGGCCGTGCCCGTGCCGCAACTCGCCGAATCGACGAAGCCGAACTCCCGACCGTTCTCGTCGGCTCCGGACACCCGCAGCAGTTGCCTGTGACGGCACCGTGGAGCGGGCAGCGGAACCCCCACCACGATCCGGCGGGGCTCATCAATGCGTACGATCAAGGCCGCACCATGAACGCCCTTCGCAAGGTCTGCGATGAGCTGGGCGTTGTTCTGCAACGGCAGCACGGAGGGGTATCGGCCCCATCGGCGCAGCCGAGGTGGCGGCCTTATCGTCGCCGAAGAGGCACTCGGCTGGGCAGCGCTTGGCGTGCTTGACTATGCCGGTACGCCTACCGAGTGCATCGGCGCGACCGTGACGGCAACTCGGTCGCGACGTGGGCCGTGGGGCTCAGGGGTGCCGAACGGCCGGAACGCTGTGGCCGGGAGCCGGTGGGCGTAGGGCCGGACCGTCAGCATCGCGTTCAGCCAGCGGTACTCGATGGTGTGCACGCGCTCGCCGCAGCCCTCGCCGATGATCTGCAGGCGGTCGGCCGGTGTGCTGTCCGGGCCGGGTCCAGGCCATCGTGCGGGACAAAGCGGGTGATCGTCGGGTCCCCGGAGAAGTACAGCACCCGTCCCGGCCCCTGCTCGCACAGCCCGAGATACCTCATGACCGCAGCCGACTCGACTGACTTCCATTACGTGTAACGATGTGCAGCGACCTAATTGCGGCAGATGATCGCGCCGATCGTGCAATTTTCGCGCTCGGCCAGCGACTGCTGGTCCGCGCCCGCACCTCTTGCCAGGTGCGCGCTTGCACGGCAGAGTTCCAAGCGTGACCCCCGGTGAGCTTGGTGCGCTTTCCCCGGCGGAGCAGCGGCTACGGGACGCCTTTCCGCGCGCCAAGAGGTGACACTGCCCAAGGACGGCCCGCGCACGGTACGCGCCGCGGTAATCCGGTCAGTGCTTCTCGGCGCTCATCCAGCCGCGCCGGGCCACCGCGCGGCGTCGCGTGTGCGCGAGATGTTGCCTAACTGCAGGCCGGCCATAGGATTGTCTTGCCGGGTAGATGCCCGGCCTCGGCGTCGCGGTGCACGTCGGCCAGTTCGGCGAGCGGCCGCGTAGCGGCGACCTCGACCTGGACGGTTCCGGCGTCAACCAGTTTCACGAGCGCGGCCAGGTCGTCCGGCGCGTTTCGCACCACGAAATGCTCGACGCGGATCGGCGCCCCGGTCAGGTGGGAGACGCCCGTGGCGGCTGACACCAGCACACCGCCGGGCCGCACGTGGGTGGCCACGGCCGCAAGCCGGCCCGGGTCGATCGCCGCGAAGTTCAAGACCACATCGGCCGGCTCGCCGAACGCGAACGGCCTGGCCGTATGGTCGACGACCTCGTCGGCGCCGAGCTGCCGGATCTGGCCGGCGTGTGCGGGCCGAGCGGTGGCGATGACGTACGCGCCGGCGTGCCTGGCGAGCTGGACGGCATACCGACCGATGGCGCCGGTGCCGTTGACGAGCACCCGCTGGTTCGGGGTGATGCCGGCCCGCTCGAATACCGCCTGCCAGGCCGTGACGCCGGCGAGAGGCAGCGCTGCCGCCTCGGCGAGCGGGATGGACGTCGGTACCGCGACGAGCAGGTTCGCCGGGTCGGCTACGTACTCGGCTGCGGCGCCGCCGTCGAGCCGGCCGATCACCGCGCTGCCGAGCGCCGGCGTGGCGACTCCGGGACCGAGACCGACCACGGTGCCGGCGACGTCGTATCCGAGGATGTAGGGCAGCGGAACCGGGAGCACCGAGCTGAGCCATCCGCGGCGCAGGCCGACCTAAGAAGGGTTGAACGAGGTAGCGGCCACCTGCACCAGCACCTCGCCGGGCGCCGGATCCGGGCGGGGAACCTCGTCCTGCCGGATCACCGAAGGGCCGCCGAACTCGTGCATCCGCATCGCTCTCATACGCCGAACCTAAGCCTGAGCCCGGGGACGACGAATAGTTGATGATCTCGATTTTATGCGCGATCGTCTCATGTGTGGATGTGCTCAGCGACGTACTCACGGTGATGCGCAGCGGAACACCGCGTTCGGCCGTTCTGACCTGGCGGGCGCCTTAGTCGCAAGAGTTCGCCCCTGTGCCCGACGCGGTGGGCTTCCACCTCGTCGTCCAAGGCACCTGCGCTCTGCTGCACGGCGGCGCCGAACCAGTCATGCTCGGCCCAGGTGACCTGGTGCTCCGCGCGCACGGCGACGGTCATCTGCTGGCCGACACCCCGGCGACCCGCCCGCTCGCGCCGCCCTGCCGGTCAGATCGGGTTCCGGTCCCGCGGCAGGCCGCCGCCCGCAGCCACGGCGACGGTGTCGTCGCAGTGCTGCTGTGCGGCGCACACGAAATGGACGCCGATCTGGTCCATCCGCTGCTACGCGACCTGCCCGAGGTGATCCACATCCCCGCCGCGGCAGCCAACGACCCGCAGTTGCAGGCGAGGGCCGGCCTGCTCGCCGCCGAACTCAAACAGCCCGGGCCCGGCACACAGGCGCTCGTGCCCGCATTGCTGGACACCCTGCTGGTGTACGTGCTCCGCGGCGTCCTGGACCAGGCCGCCGAGCAGGCCACCGGCTGGGCGGCGGCACTGCACGACCCCGCCATCGCCGCCGCACTACAGGCCGTGCACACCGACCCGGCACGGCCCTGGACGGTCGCCGGCCTGGCCGACGAGGCGCGGATGCCCCGGGCAACCTTCGCCCGCCGGTTCACCGGACTCATCGGCCAGCCGTCACTCACCTACCTCACCTGGTGGCGCATGACCACCGCCGCCCGGCTACTGCGGACCGGTGACACCCCACTGGACGCCATCGCTGCCGGCGTCGGATACACCTCGACGTTCGCATTCAGCGTCGCATTCAAACGCCGATTCGAAATGCCGCCCGGACAATACCGACGCACCGGCGCCGACCCGCGACCCTGACGAGATCACAACCCCTTGCCCTGGACTATCGCGCTCCGGTGCCCTGGGCCGGCCTGCCGACGGCCGTGTCTCGGCGAGTGTTCAGACAACCGATGGCTCGGACAGCGCGAACGCCAGAGCCGCCGGCGGGAACTTGGCCGCGAGATCCGTCGCGAGGCAGCCGGCTAGCGTTCGCCGATCCAGGTTGCCCGGCACGACGACCTCCTCCGGCACGTCGATGGTCTCCAACCAGCTCAGCGTTTCGAGGACGACCCGCGCCTCCAAGGACTCGGTGAGACCCGAGGCGCAGAGCAGGGACAGAACGACGGCGGCGCGCGGCTGCGCGCCGCCCCCCGGCAGGCCCAGCCAGGCCAGCGCGGCCTCCGCCGTGCGGTCGGCGATGTGCGGTGCCCACCGCGTGCAGCGCAGCAGAGCACAGCACAGCTGCGGCACGCCGGTGGCGTCCGCCGGGCGAGCGTCGAGCCAGGCCAGCGCGGCGGCCATGACCTCCCGCCGTCGCTGGTCCGGCAAGTCCGCCGCGTCGAGAAGCCTGGCCGCCACCTCGGCGAAGGCGGCGTGGCCGGGATGCGCCGACAGCCATTGCGCGGCCATGTCCACGCCGACGTTCCGCGCGGCCGGCATCCGCAGCAAGGCGTTGACCACGTTTTCCGCCTGCGCCGCCGATCCGCAGCGGGCCAGCCAGCTCCCGGCGTGCGAGAGCGCCGGGAAGAACGTTCGTGCCTCGGGCCTCCGCAGGAGCCCGGCGAGCGGCTTCGCGGCGCCCGGGTCAGCGGTGCGGGCGGCCACCCATCTCAACGCGGCCGAACCGGCGGTTCCGTCCGGGTCGACCCGCAGGAGCCGCGCGAAGAGCTCCGGCGCGTCGGCCGACTCCCCGTTAGAGGCCAGCCAGCCGAGCGCGGCCGGGATCACGTCGGCGGCAGGTAACCATCCGTCGCTTACCCCGCCCACCAGGTCGCCGAGCAGGTCAGCTCCCAGGCAGGGCGAACGCAGGGCGATGTCCGCCGCGCGCCGCACGCCGGCTCTGATCAGGTCGCGCAGCAGCGAGATCGCCGCGGCGCACCGCTCGTTCCCGGCCTGCCACGATAAGGCCGCGTCCTCGATCCGCTCCGCGACCTCCGGCGGCAGGCCACGCCGGGTGACGAGGGCCCCAAGCAGGATGGGCGTCGCCGTGTCGCCGCCGTTGCGGTCCGCCCACTCCAACGCGGCGCACGCCGTCCGGGCGACGATCGCCGGGCTCACCCGGACAGCGCCGGCCACGAGCCGCAGGACGTCCGGCGCGGACGGGTCGCCCCGGTTCGCGGCGAGGCGATCGAGGGCGGTGGTGGCCGCTCGGTCGGCGACCGCCGGGCTCGCCCGCGTCGCCACCGTCAGGAAGCGGAGCAGCTCCGTCAGGACGACCTCGCAGTCGAGCAGCGCCTCCACCGCGCGGTCGGCGAACGTCGTGCCGATCCGGGCGTTGCGACTCAGCCTTCGCAGCAGCTCGGGCGCCTCGGGGTCCGCGGGATGCCGGTCCGCCCAGTCGAGCGCCGCCTTGGCGGCCATGTCGGCGGTCGCGGGAGACACTCCGTCCGCGGCGGCGACGCATCTGAGCAGTTTCGGGGCTTCGGGGTCGGTCGGGTGCTCGTCGGCCCAGTCGACCGCGCTCCTCGCCGCCCGGTCCGCCATCGCGGGCGAGTTCGCGACGACGCAGCGGATCAGCCGCGGTGTGCCAGCGTCGGACGGGTGCCGGCGGGTCCACGCGAGTGCGGCGCCGGCCGCGCGCTCCGCGGCGGCGGGTGACGCCTTCCGGCCGGCGATGACCGCTCGCAGCAGGTCTGGTGTCGCCGGATGCCCGTCGTGCTCGTCGATCCAGGCAGCGGCGAGGCCGGCGACGTGGTCGCCGAGGACGGTCGCGGCCAGACCTCTGAGCAGGTTCGGCATCGCCTCGTGAGCCTGCTGCTCGCTCAGCCATTCCCGCAGTGCCCGGGCCAGGCGCTCGTCCACCGCGCGCCGGGCGAGAGCCGCCAGAACGTGCGGGGCCGACGGGTGGTCGAGGTTGCCGGTCAGCCACGGCACCGCGGTCTGGACGAGGCGGTCGAGCGCGGCGGGCTCGAGCACGGCGGCGCTTGCCATCGCGAGGACCAGGCCGGGAGTCTCGGCGGGGAACCGATCGAGCCGCTCGAGGATCGCCGCCGTGACACGCTCGGCGTGCCGGTCCGGCAGGCGCGAGCCGGCCGTGAGGGTGCGCAGCAGGTCGATGGCCGGTTCCGCCGGGTGCGCGTCGAGCCAGTCCAGCGCCTCCACGACTACCCGCCCGGACTCCTCCGCCGGCACCCCGGGCCTGTTGATCAGCATGCTGAGCAGGTCGATCGCCTCGTGCGCCGGATCCTGCCGCAACCGGCTCACCGCATGGCTTACCGCACGGCGGGCATCCTCGGCCCGCGTGTCGTCGCACTCCAGCACGCTCCGAAGCAGCCGGAGCGCCGCCGCGTCGCCGGGCCGCCCGTCGACCCGGCGTACCGCGAGCGCGGCGGCGTGCGCCCTGGTCGTCGCGGGGAACCTCATCTTCTTGGCGAGCAGGACGGCGACCAGGGCGGGCAGGACGGCCGAGGAGCCGCCGGTCGCCAGCCACCCGATGACGACGCCGGCGGCCCGCTCGCAGAGTGCCGGTCCGAGCCAGGTGCTCTCCGACAGCAGCCGGAGAAGCTCGGGCACAGCGCGCCCGTCGGGGTGCCCGCCGAGCCAGGCGAGCAGCTCATCGGTGACCGCCGCGGCCGCGGCGCCGGGGTGGACGTCGCGGAGCAGGACACGCAGCAGGAAGGTCGGGTTCTCCCGGCCCGGCTGCTCGGCCAGCGGGGACAGAGCGGCGCGGGTAAGGTTCCGGGCGCTCGCGGCGTCGAGGCCGGCCGCGGCCACCAGCGATTGCAGCAGCCGCCGGACCTGCCGAGCGTCGGGATGGCCGGCGAGCCAGCTCAGGGCGTCGGCGACCGGCGCCTGATCGGGTCCGGGCGGGCCGCTCAGCAGGACGATCAGGGCCTCCGGGACGGCGCTGCCGTCCGGGTTGGCGGCCAGCCATGCCGCCACCCGCCGCACCACCGGGCGGGAACGCTCCGGGCGGAGCACGGGGTGGCAGAGCACCGACCCGAGTACGCGCTGTACCCGCTCGTCGCCGGGCTGGTCGTGCGCCAGGTCGAGGACCAACGCCACCACGTCGTCCCCGCGGGCGGCGCCGATCTCGGCCGAGGCTATGAGGCTCAGCAGGCCCGGGACCACCGCCGGCGCGCCCGGGTGGCCACGTTGCGCGGCCAGCCACCGCATCGTCTCGTCGACGAGCAGCACCCCGTGCCGGTGGATCGCGGCGCAGCCGAGCATCGCGGAGATCAGCGTCGCGGTGTCGGGATGCGAGGGCTCCCGGATCGCCATCGTGAGAACCTCGCCCATGGCCGTCTCGGCCTGATCGTGGTCCACGGAAGGACACCCGAGGACGGTCCGCAGAACGTAGGTCGCGTGCGGTGTGACGGGTTTGCCCAGCACACGGCCCATCAGTTCACCGAGGAGCCGGCGACGACAAGCCGCGTCGAAGTCGTCGCGGCGCATCAGTTCGCACAGGACGTACGGCAGCCGCCGGGATGCCGGGTGTGCCTGCAGCCAGGCGATCGCGTTCTCCCGGAAGAACCCGTCCGGATCCGCGCGGTCCCCATGGCGCAGCGCGGCGCCCAGCACCCACGGAGTGCTCGGCGCGTCCCGGTGAGCCGTCAGCCACCGTCGCGTCTCGGCCACGGCCTCGTCCGGGCTTGAGCCCGCGAACCGCGCGTTGTCGAGCAGCGCGGACAGCACGCGAGGCATGCGCGTGTCATGCCCGGGAGCGGCCTGAAGCCAGGCGAGCGCCAGGCCCGCGGCTTCTCCGGGTGCGGGCTTGCCCAGGCGGGGCAGGCGGAGCAGCACCTCGAGCAGGTGCGGCCGACACGCGTCGAGGATCGCGGTACGCCGCAGCCAGGCGAGTGCTTCCTCCTCCAGGCCGGCGCAAGCGGCCGGGTCCAGCCGCCGGCTCGCCAGGAGGCTGCTGAGCACGTAACCGGTGTTGCCGTCGCCCGCCGCCAGCCAGGCACGCGCCCGCGTGTGCACCTCGTCGACCAGCTCGTCCGGCGGGCCCGGCCACGGCTCGCAACGGGCGATCATGTGCCGCAGCACGTACGACCGATCGGCTCCCGGCCCCTGCCTGCCGAGCCAGTCCAGCGCCTGCCGGAGGTAGACGGCTAGCCGATCGGCGGGCAGGTTCTTGATCGACAGGAGTCGCCGGAGGACGAACGAGACGTGCTCGCTGCCGGGTTCGCGGCGAACCAGTCGTCGGTGAACCGGAGCGCCCTGGCGAGCACCTGCGCGCTGGGCAGGCGCTGGGCGAGCAACGGGGCGAGCAGGAAGCTGGCCTCCGGCTTCCGGCCGTGGCGTTCGAGCCAGCGCCACACCATGTCGAGCGTCGCGACCTGGTGCTCCGGCTCCAGGCGGCGGTATCGGACGACGAGCTGCTTGAGCAGGTGGCTCGCCTTCCTGGCGGCGACGAAGCCGTTCAGCCAGCGCATCGCGACCCAGATCGTCGTCGAGGTCTCGCGGTCGGAAAGCTTGACATGGGAAAGGAGCGGCCGGATGGCGAGGTCGGCGGTGGACGTTTCCCCGTTGACCGCAAGCCAGGCGATGGCCGCGTCGATCACGTCCCGGTTGAACGCGGGCGACGCGGTTCGCCGTTCCAGCAGCTGGCGCAGGAGCGGCGGGGCGTCGCCCGGCACCTTGGCGACCCTCAGCCAGCGGAGCGCGTACCGCCAGGCCGCCTCTCTTTGCTGCGCCGTGAGACCGGTGTGACGCAGCAGCGGCTCCAGGACGTCCACCGCATCTTCGTCCTCGCTGTGCTGGGACAGCCAGATCAAAATGGAGTCGACCACCGCCTCGCGTGCGTCCGGCCCGCGGAGGGCGGCTGCCAGGTCGCCGGGCCCACCGGCGGCACTGACCGCCAAGACCGGTGCGACGAGAGCCGCCCAGTTGTCGATCAGCGGTCCTTGCCACAGCCTCGTGTGCAGCATCGTGGACAGCACGGGCGCGATCGCCGGGAAGGCGCTGCGCGCCGGGTCGAGTCCGGTTGGGCGGCCGGCGACCCATGTCCGGCAGATCTCGGTGATGTCGTCGGCCACCACCGATGTGGCGTCGAGCTCCGCGTGCAGCCGGGCTAGGACGCCGGCGAACCGCTCCATTGCGAGTGGCAGCCGCGCCACGCAGTCGAGCAGCTCGTCGAGCGCCTCCCTGATCAGCCGGTCACCGTCTGGCATCAGGACGGCTCGCAGCAGTTCGTCGGCCACCATGTCGTGGACCACCCGGTACTGACCGCCGTCGAACTCCAGCCAGTCCATGCTGTACAGCCGTTCGACAACCTCGCGGGCCCAGGCTCCGGCCCCCGGTCCAGGATCGGCGAGCGGAAGCACGGCAGCGAGGATCTCGTCACGAGGCGCCGGGCACACCACCGCTGCCAGCGCGGACGCCAGCACCCGACGGTCCGCGGGCTCGTCCGGCAGGAGTTCGTTCTCCCACAGCCGCCGCCGGAGCCAGGTGAGCAACTCGTTACGGCTCCGGTCGACGGGCTGTTCCTCGTCCGGCCGGTGCCAGCTCTCCAGATCCAGGGCGAGAAGCCGCGCGAAGACCGGCCGGTCGCCGCAGAGCCGCAGCAGGTCGTCCGTATCGATCATCGGGTACGCCTTGGGCGCCACCTTCCGGAAGAGGTGAACTGCCAGCTTCCGCCTGTGTGCCGGGTCGTCGCGGAGGTCCACCCGGTGGAAGGCGTCTGGGGGTTTTCCCTTCATGACTTCCATCGCCAGGCCCCGCCGGGTCGAGGCGAGCACCCTCAGCGCGCCGCCCCGGCGATTCACCTCGGGCTCGGCGCGGCACAGGAACTCCCACGGATCGATCCGGTGGAGCCCGTCGGCCTGATCGAGGATCAGCAATGTCCGTGCCGCCGGATCGTCCCGGACACACTCGTCGAGGTCACGGCGGGTGAGGCCGGCGCCGGCGACGACGTGCAACACGCGCCAGCCGTCCTGCCGGGCGAGGTCGCCGACCTCGATGCAGGCGCGCGTCTTGCCCGCGCCGGCCCGGCCGACCAGAAGCGTCACCTCGTCGTCGCGGGGCTGCAGGTCGTGCCACAGCCTGGCGGGGTTGGCAGGGTGGGAGGAGCCGGGTTCCAGATACTCGACGTCCATGTCCGTGGCGTACCGTTGGAGTCGATCTTCGTGGGTCAGCACCGAGCTCGGCAGGCGCGCTCCCTCCCGGCGCCAGTCCGCGGTTCGCTCGGCCACCACCAGGTCTCTGTCGATCACCGGCAAGTGCTGGAGACGCTGCGCCGAGCCCCGGTCCTTGAGGTGTCGCGTCGCGCGCGTGAAGAGGTCGTTGAAAGTGATCTGCCCTTCGCCACCCTCGAGGGCGGCGAGCACACCGTCGGTGAAGCGGGAGGACTCGCCGTCCTCGAAGCTCGGGCTCCACGCGTCGGAGGAGGCCAGCACCGCGACCGCGCTGCCGGCGTGGCCCGACCGCCGCTCGATGAAGGCGCCGCTGTGGCAGCAGTCGAGCAGCACCACGGTCGCCCGGGCACGGCTGTCGCAAATCTTCTGCCACAGCCAGGCGGCCCGCACGGCGGTGCGGTCCAGACGGTCCTTGTCGGTGTTCTCGAAGGCGAAATAGAGATCGTCCCGGCCGTCGAGTTTGCCGTGTGTGGAGAGGTAGATCAGGTTCACGGCGCCGCACGCCTGCTTGAAGAAATCCTCCAGCTCGCGTTCCGCGTCGGTGTGGGAGCCGCCGTCCACCGGCCGAACGTAGCCGTACCCAGACTCGCTCAGGGTGCGTCGAAGACGCTCGACGTCATGCCGGGGCGCTGCGAGCTGCGACAGATCCGGAGATTGGAAGCTGCCGCAGCCGAGAAGCAACGCCCGCATCTGGGGGCGGTCGTCCGTCACGCCTCGCGGTCCACCCGGCGCAGGTACGACTCGACGAGCGCGTCGCGCTGCTGCCGGGTCACCGACCCGTGGAGGCGCTGCCCGTCCAGCTCGACCTCCACGTCGACCTCCTGGCGGCTCAGCCAGGACGTGACGAGACCAACCAGTTCCGGCACGACCACGGGCGCCAGGTTGACGGCGAGCTCCGTGAACGACACGAGCTCGCCAGACTTGGCGCCGGCCGGGGCCAGGCCGCGGTACGCCGCTCCGCGCTGTCCACGTCGAGCTGAAGGATCTGCGCGCGGAGCCGGGACGTCAGATCCGCCAGGCCGCCGGCGTCCAGGCCGGAACATCGGACCCGCAGGGAGATGAGCATGCAGCGACATTATCGATCCCGGGGCGGCCGGGACCTCACACGGGAGTGGGAATGAACGGTATCCGGCCGGTGAAATCCGCCCGACGACGACGGCACGACGGTGACCCCACGCGCGGCAGCATCCGCGCGTAATCAAGGGGAAAATCGACGGCCGTGACGGTCAATAGCGGTCTCCTTGCGGCATGGGCGTGCACCTGGTTTACGTTTCGGGATCGGTCAGGGCCGTGGTGATGGCGCTGGCCCATTGACGCAGCATGTCGGGGTAGTTGGCGGCAAAGGCCTGTAAGTGCTGTGTGGCCGACGCCGTCAGTGCCGTCAACTCGTACGTCACCGTGACGTCGCTGTGGTCATCGGTGCCGCCGGTCAGTTCCACTGTGACGGTGCCGGCGTTGATGCCGGGAACCACGCGGGTGTAGCGGATCCGGCGGCCGGGCGTTCGGTCGGCTACGACCCAGGTGGTGGTGCGACCGTGTGCGTCGGTCTCGAAAACGGTTCCCGGTGCGGAGTCGTCGGTTGTGGCTACCGGGAAGCAGGGCTGCCACCCAACCGCCCATCGCTGCTCGCCGCGTGGGGTGAACAGGTCGAACGCCTGCTCGGGCGGAAGAGCGACGGTCAGGTGGCCGGTCAGTGCGACGTTCACTGATCCTCCTGGGCATGGGCATCGGCGGCGGTCAGGGTAAGTCCGTAGACGTCCCGGAGTTGCCGGATCTTGGCGAGTGTCTCGGGCGAGAAAGGGGTCCGGCCCTCGAACGCGTGTAGCGCGATGCCCTCAACTAGGTCGCCGACCGAGAGGTCCAGGTATTCGGCCAACGCTTTGAGCACCTTCAACACCGTGCGGTCAAGCCGGAGGCCCGTCTGCACGCGATCGACTGTTACCACGGTACCAAGATAACGATGTAGCTCCCGCAATTCAATGCACTGATCCCGGCAGCGATGGCAGGGCGCCGACGTCGAGACGCGAAAGACCCGGACGCCGAAGCGTCCGGGTCGATCCGTGTCACCGAGCCGACGGCTGCCGTCAGCCCAGGTAACCGCCGAGCCCGGCGGTGCTGCGGCTCGCCGTCTGCTGGCGGTGGACGTCCTGGCGGTAGAGGATGGCGCGGATCTCCGCGGTCTCCTCGGGGCTGTGCCGGCTCAGAAGCTCGTCGAGCTCGGCGCGCTCCGCGGCGCTGCGAAACGATGCAAGCTCGCCGGCGAGCTGGCGGTGGGCGACACGCATGGTCCGGCGGTTCGCCAGAGCCGTGCGCACATCGCGAAGCTTAGGCGGGAACTGCATGGCTATCTCCTTAACGGATAGTGATGGCGAAAGGCCTCGTCGCCTCCTGGTACAACGATCCGGGTCGAGCGCTTCATACCCAAATCACGCAGGTAAAACTCTGCGCACAGAAGTGATCGGGACCACGCCTACGCTGTCGCGTGAGTCACTCTCCGTCGCCAACGTCCAGGTCAGACGGTGGAGGTGACTTCGGACACCACGCTCGCGAGATCGAGCGACTGCAGGCGGGACGAGAGCTGGGTGCGCGAGCGTACGCCGAGCTTGCGGTAGACCCTGGTCAGGGTGGCCTCGACCGTCTTGACGCTGAGATAGAGGCGGCTGGCGATCTCGCGGTTGCTCGCGCCGTCGCGAACGAGGCCGGCGATCCGCAGCTCGGTCGAGGTCAGGCCGAGCTCGGGCGGCGGCATCCCGGGCGCCGAGCTGCCCTCGGTGCGCGCCAGGGCCCGCTCGGTCTGCTCGATCCACGGCTTCGCGTCCGCGGCCAGGAAGATCGTCAGCGCCGAGCCGATCGCCACCCGGGCGGCCGCGTACCGGCGGCGGCGCCGCTCGGCGCCGCCCTGCACCAGCAGCGCGTGGGCCTGCTCGATCGGCTGGTTCAACTGCTCGAAGTGCCGGGCCGCGGCCGCCGACAGCAGCACCGCCGAGTCGGCCTGACCGCTCTCCGAGAGGACCACCGCGGCCGCCCGGTCGAGGTATCCGGTGACGCCCGGCGTGGTGCCGAGCCGGTGCGCGGCGGCTCGCGCCTCGGCCAGCGTGGCGGCGGCCTCGGCGTGCTCGCCGAGCGCGGCCAGCCCGCCCGCCAGGTCGCCGTGCCAGCGCACGATCATCGGGTCGGCGCCGCCCAGCTCGGCCTCGAGGTCGCGCAACCGCCGCAGCGCCGCCACCCCGTCCCGGATCTCGCCGGCGCGCAGCTCGGCCTGGCCCAGCGCGTGCAGGTTGCGGCGCAGGTAGAGGCTGTCGCCCTCCTGTTCGGACGCGCGCACGCCGCGACGGGCGAAGCCGGCGGCCGCGGCCAGGCTGCCGCCGCCGAGCTCGGCGACCGCGGCCGTGTACCAGGTCGGGCCGGGGCTCAGGCCGGCGTGCTGGGCCGCGTCGACGGCCCGGTGCGCGTACTGCAGGGCCTCCCGGCAGCGGCCGGCCCGGGTGGCCACCTCGGAGAGGCTGCGCAGCACCTCGACCCGGGCCTCGCCGATCCGGTCATGCTCGGCGACCGGCAGCAGCTTGAGCAACTCGGCGCGGGCCTCGTCGAGTCGGTCGTCGACCATGGCGAACCGGGCGGCGAAGTAGTGCGGACCGTAGTGCAGCCAGTCCGGCGCCGGGGTGGCCGGCAGGGCGAGCGCCTGGGCGAGCGTGCCGGCCCAGCGCGGCTCGCCGCGAACCCGCTGGAACTGGGCCAGAATGCTGAGCGCCATCGCCTCGGTGGTCGGGTCGTCGGCCCGGCGCGCGGCCTCGACCGTGCGGATGGCCTCGGCCGAGCCCTTGTCGGGGTCGCCTCCGATCAGGGCGGCCCAGGTGAGCCGCAGCCGAACCGGGGCGAGCAACGCCGGGTCGTCGCCGGCTTCGGCCAGCGCCGCGGCGAAGGTCTCGCCCATCTCGCCCAGGCCCTGCCCGGCCAGGTCGATCAGCACGAGCCGGGCCTTGAGCCGGTGGCCCGCCGGGGCGTCCGCCGCGAGCACCGCCTCGGCCGCGCGGCCGGCCAGCGCCGACGCTCCCCCGGTCAGCGCCGTGCGGGCCGCCGTGGCCAGCCAGTCCAGCCGTTCGGCGGCCAGGCTGTGCGGGCACCGGTCGGCGGCGAGCAGGTAGA
>Ga0307508_10000502_pt1 | contig 46831 bp, 33 predicted proteins | sample 9_EM_MG_FD_203089 | JGI IMG/M metagenome (GOLD analysis project Ga0307508, IMG submission 203089) | Populus trichocarpa ectomycorrhiza microbial communities from riparian zone in the Pacific Northwest, United States - 9_EM | ecosystem: Host-associated > Plants > Roots > Unclassified | place... | reverse complement strand
CAGTGTATTTATCAGGCACCTCTTGGAAAGGTACTGGGGTAGCATAACCATAAGTAACATCGTCACAGCAAGATCCCCGTGACCGGCTGCCCACCAACCTCTTAATGCCATCATTAGTAACATCTGTCGTATAGCTCTTGGTCCATCCACTCGAAGCAGTAACAGTCTCGACATTGCCGCTCACGCTATAGGCCACATGAGGCCATGACTGCGTAAACGAGCAACTGTCCGCAGTCGGATCACAATAATCAACGGCGTTATTGATTGCCAATACGTCGCTAATTCGTTCCCAGTCACCGATAGTTGCCGAAGACAAGGTGTTGTTCGCGTAGCTAAATCTAAACTGATAGCCGGCAGAATTTGTCACGGACTGCAGTCGGATTGCATATAAAGTTGCGCCTCCAGCCACGTACGACGATCTTTTATACGTAAAATATGTCTTCAGACCGTTGGGCTTGGTTATAGATGCAATAGCGGAAAAGACACCAGTGTCATGGTAGTTTGCTCCGTTGGCCGCGACGGTCTTATCGAAGGTATAGATTGTTCCATCTTTGTCGGTATAGACGATTGATGTGCTGTCAGACGTCAGCGTGGCCCCATCCCTTTGGTCGGATACGAAAACTCCACCCGTCAAAGTGAAGGTGTGCCTGGTTCGATCTATTTCCACCGCACCGCTTGTTCCGACCACGGCGGCGATCATATAATAATTGTCGAACCAGCCGTACGACTCGCTCCAGTGCCGGACGAGAGCCAAGCCGTTGTCATCCGGCCCGATCGAGAGTTCAGGATCGTGAAGATAGAGGTGGCCGGTCAATAAATCGACGCCGTGCTCGTCGACTGTCCGGCGCACCGGGCCGGATTGGGCACTCGCCTCGGTGCTCAGAAGCATCAGCGGCAGCGTCGCCGTCAGCGCATATGTGCGCAGGAACTTTGTCGCCATCTTCAAACCGTCCCTTTTAATAAGCCCGTCAATTTACCGCGCCGGCTCGGCCGGCATTAGTCATTATCGTTGATCGTCCCGGACCCCTGCGACGCCGTGATGCCGCCGCCGTTCGCGCCGGACAGGTTCACCAGCACCGTCTCAGCGGATTCGTGCGTGCTGTCGTCGATTGTCGCGACCGTGATCGTCTGGCTTGTGGTGCTGGCCGTGAAGAACAGCGTGCCCGACGTGGCGGTGAAATCACTGCCCGAGGTCGCGGTGCCGCTGGCGGTCGTATAGTTCACCGAAGAGGCCGACCCGGTCCTGGTCACGGTGAAGGTCAGCGTGCCGCCTTCGGTGACCGCCGTCGCATTGCCGATCGCGAAGGATGAGCCCGGGGTTGTATTGTCGTTGATGGTGCCGGAACCCTGGCTGGTGGTGATCGTCGCGCCGCTGTTCGGCGCCGACAGGTTCATCAGCACTGTCTCGGCGGATTCCGTCACACCGTCGTCGGTCGTCGGGACCGTGATCGTCTGACTCGTGGTGCTGGCCGAGAAGGTCAGCGTTCCCGACGTCGCGGTGAAGTCGGTGCCCGACGTCGCCGTTCCGCTGGCGGACGCATAGTTGACCGAGGTGGCCGTACCGGTTTTGGTCACCGTAAAGATCAGCGCTCCGCCTTCAGTGACTGCCGTCGCATTGCTGATTGCGAAGGAGCCGGTGGGCACGCTGTCGTTGATCGTGCCGGTGCCCTGGCTGGTGGTGATTGTCGCGCCGCCAGTCGGTGCCGAAATGTTCATCAGCACCGTCTCGGGCGATTCCGTCAGGCCGTCGTCTATCGTCGCGACCGTGATCGTCTTGGTGACGTCGCTGGGCAGGAACGTCAGCGTCCCCGAGGTCGCGGTGAAGTCGCTACCTGACGTCGCCGTACCGCCGGCAGTGGCATAGTTCATTGAATAGGAAGACGACACGCTGCCCGTCTTGGTGACGGTGAAGGTGAGCGTGCCGCCCTCGGTTACGGCTGTCGCATTGCTGATCGCAAAGCCCACATCATTGTCGATGATCGTGCCGGAACCCTGAGCGGTGGTGACCGTCGCTCCGCCGGTCGGTGCCGACAGGTTCATCAATATGGTCTCGCTGGATTCCACCGCGCTATCATCGATTGTCGCAACCGTGATCGTCTTGCTCGTGTCGCCGGCCGCAAAGGTCAGCGTGCCCGATGTGGCGGTGTAGTCGCTGCCGGAGGTCGCTGTGCCATCGGCAGTCGTATAGTTCACTGAATAGGAAGACGATGTGGTTCCCGCTTTGGTGACCGTGAAGGTCATCGTCCCGCCCTCATTGGCCCCCGGCGAATTGCTGATCGCGAAGGCCACATCATTGTCGTTGATGGTACCCGAGCCCTGGGCCGTGGTGATTGTCGCGCCGCCTGTGGGCGACGACAGGTTCGCCAATACGGTCTCGGCCGACTCCAGCGCGCTGTCGTCGATCGTGGCAACCGGGAAGGTCTGGCTCATAACGCCAGCCGCAAAGGTCAGCGTGCCCGACGTGGCGGTGAAGTCGCTGCCCGAGGTGGCGGTGCCACTGGCGGTCGCATAATTCACCGAGAAGGAGCCCTGTGAGGTTCCCGTCCTGGTCACCGTGAAGGTCATCGTCCCACCCTCGGTCACCGCCGGCGCATTGCCGATCGCAAACGACACGTCATTGTCGTTGATGACGCCGGAGCCCTGAGCGGTGGTGATCGTTGCGTTGGTGCTCGGCGATGACAGGTTCGCCAGCACGGTCTCGTCGGATTCGATCACGCTGTCGTCGGTCGTGGGAACCGGGAAGGTCTGGCTCATAACGCCAGCCGCAAAGGTCAACGTGCCCGACGTAGCGGTAAAGTCACTGCCGGAGGTGGCAGTGCCGCTCGCGGTCGCATAGTTCACCGTATAGGATCCCTGCCCGGTACCCGTCCTGGTCACGGTGAAGGTCATCGTCCCGCCCTCGGTCACCGCCGGCGCATTGCCGATCGCGAACGACACGTCATTGTCGTTGATCGTGCCGGAGCCCTGTGCCGTGGTGATCGTCGCGCCGCCAGTGGGCGATGACAGGTTCGCCAACACCGTCTCGTCGGATTCGATTACGCTGTCGTCGGTCGTGGGAACCGGGAAGGTCTGGCTCATAACGCCGGCCGCAAAGGTCAACGTACCTGACGTAGCGGTAAAGTCACTGCCGGAGGTGGCAGTGCCGCTCGCGGTCGCATAGTTCACCGAGAAGGACCCCTGCGAGTTCCCCGTCCTGGTGACCGTGAAGGTCATCGGCATGCCTTCGGTGACCGCCGGCGCATTGCTGATCGCGAACGACGCATCATTGTCGTTGATCGTGCCGGAGCCCTGGCTGGTGGTAATCGTCGCGCCGCCTGTGGGCGACGACAGGTTGGCCAATACGGTCTCGTCGGATTCGATCACGCTGTCGTCGGTCGTGGGAACCGGGAAGGTCTGGCTCATAACGCCAGCCGCAAAGGTCAACGTGCCAGACGTAGCGGTAAAGTCGCTGCCGGAGGTGGCGGTGCCGCTGGCCGTCGCATAGTTCACCGAAAAGGAGCTCTGCGAGCTCCCCGTCCTGGTGACCGTGAAGGTCATCGGCATGCCTTCAGTGACCGCGGGCGCATTACTGATCGCGAATGACGCACTATTGTCATTGATCGTGCCGGTCCCGACTGGCGTCGCGATGGTTGAGCCAGCGGAGGCCCCCGACAGCGTCATCGTCACCGTCTCATCGCCTTCGGCAACCGAGTCGCTGGTGGTCGGGACGGGGATTGGCTTGGTCGTCTCCGACGGAAGGAACGTCACAGTCCCGGAGGTGCTGGTATAGTCGGATGCGCTCGAGGCAGTCCCGTCCGACGTCGCGTAGCTGACGCTCAGATTGCCGGTTGCCGTGCCGGATCTGGTAATGGTGAAGGCGAGCGGAGTGCCTTCGGGTGCCGATACGCTGTTGATCGCGAAGGTCGGCGCTGCATTGGCGACACCCGTCACGGTATAATTGAGGCGATTGCCCGCCGGATCGAAGGTGGTGCTGGTCTGGACACCGCCCGCGGGACCACCCGATACAGTCACGGTGTAGAGTCGGCCGAGCGAATCATAGACGTACTGAACCGTCTCGGATGCGCTCACGGGCGCGCAGAGAATGAGGGCCGCTAGCGCAGCCAGAATCCGCCTGTAATCGCGCAATGTACACCCCCGTCAAAGCACACTGCGCATCGGCGCCGCCCCGGCTTCACTCACATAAATGAGTGAAGCATCGCAAAGCGTCAACCGTTTAGAACGAACCGTTTTGAATGTATTTTGGCGAATAGTTCAGAATCCGTCTGAGAATCGATCGACCGCGTCTATGGGCCGGGCCCTGCGGAGCGGGTGCTCGGCATTCACTGCAAAAACGGAGATTTCGTCGCTGTCCCGACGGCGTTGTGCGACGCGGCGGGCGCTGCCCATTTGCGCAATGATGCTGATTATTTCTCGCCCAAAGAGCGGCGCGCTTTGGTCGCATATTCGTCGCATCGCGATCTCGTTTCGCGGCCGTTTCTACAGGGCGGCTGCCCGGAGCCAGGCGAGCGCGGAGGAGTCGTTGGCATCGCTCGGATCGCCTTGCGGGAAGCTCGACTCAGCTTGACACGGGCCGAAGTTGCGGGGATAGGGACCGCAAAATAAAGGACATAGCTTCGGCTTGATCCGGGGGTCGCACCAAACGCTGCAAAAAAAAGGGCAGGTCTATGGTGTGCACGCAGAATCTCGCTGGTCTCTCGTCTTCAATTTCCGGGCAGGCTTCCACGAAATCGACGCTGCGGAGGACCCTGCGCTCGCAGGCGAGCCGCCTCGCGCTGCGCTCCACCATCGGCATTGCGGCAGCTGCGGCGGGCGTGACCCTGCTGGCACCGGGACAGGCCTGGGCGGATTGCCTTGTCGGCGCCACCACCGTCCAGTGCGACAACACCGTCACCACCGACACGACATTTCCCGCCAACTCGCCCCTTGACCGCCATTATCAGGGCCTGTTGCCCACGCCGATCATCCTCAACGTCGATCCGGGAACGACGGTCAGCGGGAATGGCCTTGCGATTGTCAATCTCGGCGCCGGTGGCATCACCGCTACCAACAATGGCACGATCAGCGTCGATGCCGGCAACACGCCGTCGGCGGGCGGCACGGCTGCCCTGTCGCTCACTTCGGCCGGTGGCCCGATCACCTACACCGGTGGCAGCATCATCAACAACGGCAACGGCAATGCGTTCGATGTGCGGCAGACCGGCGGTGTCGGTTCGGTCAACATCAACGTCTCTGGCGCCATCACCGCGGCGACAGGCGAAGGCATTACCGTCCGCGATGTGGCGACCAGCACCGGGATCAGCATCACGACGGGCGCGATCACCGCGCTGACGGCGGGCAAGGACGGCATCGACGCTCAGAGCTCGTCGCTGACCGGCAACATCACCGAAGTCGCGAACGGCAACATCCAGGCGGGCAATGCCGGCATGGTGGCGGCGATTCTCAATGCCGCGGCTACCGGTGAAATCAACGTGACCGCCAATGGCTCGATCGACGCGCGGTTCGGCATCGATGCCGAGAACTTTGGTTCGGGCAACACCTTTGTCACGACTCTCGGTCCGGTCAATGTGACGACCGGCAACGGCATCTTCGCGCTGTCGACCGGCGGCCATGTGATCGTGAATGCGGGCGATGTCACCGCGGTCAGCAACACCGCGATCATCGCGCAGCAGACCAAGGTCGCTGGTGCGGGCCTGCTTGGCGTGACCGCGGGCAATGTCTCGGGCACGACGGGCATCGACGCGCATAATTTCGGCACGGGCGACATCGGCATCGTCGCCAACGGCACGGTTACCGGCACTGTCGCCGAGGGCATCAAGGTTATCGGCAACGCCGGCGTATTCGTGTCGGTGAACGGGCCGGTGACCGGCGCGACCCGTGGCCTGTCGCTGGTCGGCGGAACCGGCGGTGGCGGTGAAATATTCGTGACCGGTATCGGCGGGTTCGTCGGCGGCAGCGGCGATGCGGCCAATATCAAGAACGACGGCTCGGGCGGCGTCACGGTCAACGTCTCGGGCGCGAGCAGCTCGGCTGGCGGCGAAGGCTTCCTCATTCGCGATACCGCGGCTGGCGGCAATATCAGCGTCACGACGGGCGCGATCACCGCGCTGACGGCGGGCAAGGACGGCATCGACACGCAGAGCTCGTCGCTGACCGCCAACATCACTGAGGTCGCGAACGGCAACATCCAGGCTGGCAATGCCGGCATGGTGGCGGCGATTCTCAATGCTGCGGGTACCGGCAATATCAGCGTGACCGCGAACGGCTCGATCGACGCGCGGTTCGGCATCGATGCCGAGAACTTCGGTTCCGGCTCGACCAGTGTCACCACGGTCGGCCCGGTCAATGTGACGACCGGCAACGGCATCTTCGCGCTGTCGACCGGCGGCAATGTCACGGTGAACGCGGGCGATGTCACCTCGACCAGCAACACAGCGATCATCGCTCAGCAGACCAAGGCCGCGGGCACTGGCGTGGTTGACGTGACCGCGGGCAATGTCTCCGGCACGACGGGCATCGATGCGCGTAACTTCGGTTCGGGCAACACCTTTGTCACTGCGACCGGTGCAGTCAACGCGACCACCGGCAACGGCATCTCGGCGCAGGCGAACGGCGGGCATGTCATCGTGAATGCGGGTGATGTCACCTCAACCGGCAGCACAGCGATCATTGCCCAGCAGACCAACGCTGCCGGCACTGGCGTGCTTGGCGTGACCGCGGGCAATGTCTCGGGCACGACGGGCATCGATGCGCATAACTTCGGCACCGGCGCGATCAGCATCAGCACGGTCGGCACGGTGACTGGCACTGTTGCCGAGGGCATCAAGGCTATCGGCAACGCCAGCGTCTTGGTGGCGGTGGATCAGACGGTGACCGGCGCGACGCGCGGTCTCAGCCTGATCGGCGGGACCGGCGGCACCGGCAATATCGCGGTGCTCGGGGGGGGCGGGTTCGTTGGTGGCACCGGCGATGCGGTGAACATCAAGAACGACGGCTCGGGCACCGTCACGGTCGCCGTCTCGGGCGCGAGCAGCTCGGCTGGCGGCGAAGGCTTCTTCATTCGCGATACCGCCGCCGGCGGCAATATCAGTGTCACCACTGGCGCGATCACCGCGCTGACGCTGGGCAAGGACGGCATCGACGTCCAGACCCAGTCGCTGACCGCCAATGTGACCGAGGTCGCGAACGGCAACATCCAGGCTGGCAATGCCGGCATGGTGGGCGCGATTCTCAACGCCGCAAGCACCGGCAATATCGCCGTGACGGCCAATGGCTCGATCGACGCGCGGTTCGGTATCGATGCCGAGAATTTCGGTTCGGGCTCCACGACAGTCACGACGGTTGGCCCGGTCAATGTGACGACCGGCAACGGCATCTTCGCGCTGTCGACCGGCGGCAATGTCATCGTGACCGCGGGCGACGTCACCGCGGCCAGCAACACAGCAATCATTGCCCAGCAGACCAAGGCCGCCGGCACTGGCGCGGTCGGCGTGGCCGCGGGCAATGTCTCGGGCACGACGGGCATCGACGCGCATAACTTCGGCACCGGCGCGATGAGCATCGCCACCACTGGAACGGTGACCGGCACTTTCGCCGAGGGCATCAAGGCAAACGGCAACGCAGCCGTCATCGTGGCGGTGGGCAACACCGTAACCGGCGCGACGCGCGGCCTGACGCTGGTCGGCGGGACTGGCGGGACCGGCGACATCGCGGTGGTCGGCACGGGCGGCTTTGTCGGCGGCACCGGCGATGCAGCCAACATCCTCAACAACGGCTCCGGCAACACGACGGTCGACATCTCTGGCGCGAGCAGCTCGGCCGGCGGCGAGGGCATCTTCGTTCGCGATACGTCGATCGGTGGCAATATCAGCGTCACCACCGGCGCGGTGACCGCGCTGACGTTGGGCAAGGACGGCATTGACGTCCAGACCCAGTCGCTGACCGCCAATGTGACCGAGGTCGCCAACGGCAACATCCAGGCGGGCAATGCCGGCATGGTGGGGGCGATTCTCAATGCCGCGGGTACCGGCAATATCGACGTGACGGCCAATGGCTCGATCGACGCGCGGTTCGGCATCGATGCCGAGAATTTCGGGTCGGGTTCGACGACCGTCACCACGGTCGGTCCGGTCAATGTGACGACCGGCAACGGCATCTTCGCGCTGTCGACCGGCGGCGATGTCACCGTGACCGCGGGCGATGTCACCTCGACCAGCAACACAGCGATTATCGCTCAGCAGACCAAGGCCGCCGGCACTGGCTCGGTTGTCGTGGCCGCGAACAATGTCTCGGGCACGACGGGCATCAATGCGCGTAACTTCGGTTCGGGCTTGACCTCTGTCAGCACGACCGGTGCCGTCAACGCGACCACCGGCGCCGGCATCTCGGCGCTGTCGAACGGCGGCGATGTGATCGTGAATACGGGCGCTGTCACCTCAACCGACAACACAGCGATCATCGCCCAGCAGACCAATGCTGCCGGCACGGGCGCGGTTATCGTAGGCACCACGGGCAATGTCTCGGGCACGACGGGCATTGACGCACAGAATTTGGGCACGGGCCTGACGGCTGTCGTCGCCGGTGGCACGGTGACCGGCACCGCCGCTGAGGGTATCAAGGCGGTCGGCAACGATGCTGTGATCGTGACCGCCTTCGATACAGTGACCGGCGCGACGCGCGGCCTGTCGCTGGTCGGCGGAACCGGCGGCGCGGGCGACATCCTGGTGAACGGCCCTGGCGGCTTCGTTGGCGGCACTGACGATGCGGCCAACATCCTCAACAACGGCTCGGGCAGTGTCACGGTCGCCCTCGGGGGCGCGAGCAGCTCGGCAGGTGGCAATGGCATCTTCGTTCGCGATACGGCGATCGGCGGCGACATCAGCGTCACCACGGGCGCGGTTACCGCGCTGACGCTGGGCAAGAACGCAATCGACGTCATTACCGGGTCGGCCACCGGCAACGTCACCGAGGTCGCGAACGGCAACATCCAGGCTGGCAATGCCGGCATGGTCGCGGCGATCGTCAATGCCGCGAGCACCGGCAACGTCAACGTGACCGCCAATGGTTCGATCGACGCGCGGTTCGGCATCGATGCCGAGAACTTTGGCTCGGGCGACACCAGTGTCACCACGGTCGGCCCGGTCAATGTGACGACCGGCAACGGCATCTTCGCCAAGGCGGTGGGCGGCAATGTCTCGGTGGCTGCGGGTGATGTTACCTCGACCGGCAACACCGCCATTATCGCTCGCCAGACGAAGGCCGCGGGTGCTGGTTATATCGACCTTTTCGCCGGCAATGTCTCCGGTACGACCGGTATCGAAGCCACGAATTCGGGCACGGGTTTCACCAGCGTCATCGCGACGGGAACTGTGACCGGGACCGGCGCCGAGGGCATTATCGCAATCGGCAACGACGCGGTAGGAATCCTGACTCTCGGCACGGTGACCGGCGCTACGCGCGGTTTGACGCTTGTCGGCGGGACCGGCGGTAGCGGCGACATCTTGGTTACCGGCAGCGGGTTCGTCGGCGGCACCGGCGATGCGGCGAACATCCTGAACAACGGCTCCGGCACCGTCACGGTCAACGTCTTGGGCGCGAGCAGCTCGGCTGGCGGCAATGGCATCTTCGTTCGCGACACCGCGGCGGGCGGCGACATCAGTGTCACCACGGGCGCGGTGACTGCGCTGACGCTGGGCAAGAACGGCATCGACGTCATTACCGGGTCGACCGCCGGCAATGTGACCGAGGTCGCCAACGGCAACATCCAGGCCGGCAATGCCGGCATGGTGGCGGCGATCGTCAATGCAGCTGGCACCGGTAACATCGACGTCACCGCTAACGGCTCGATCGACGCGCGGTTCGGCGTCGACGCCGAGAACTTCGGCGCCGGCTCCACGACCGTCACTACGGTCGGTCCGGTCAATGTGACCAGCGGCAACGGCATCTTCGCGCTGGCCACCGGCGGCAACGTCTCGGTGAACGCGGGCGATGTCACCTCGACCGGCAACACCGCGATCATCGCGCAGCAGACCAAGGTTGCCGGTGCGGGCAATGTCGACGTGACCGCGTACAATGTCTCGGGCACGACGGGCATTGATGCACGTAACTTCGGCACTGGCAACGCGACCGTCACCACGATCGGCGCGGTCAATGCGACAACCGGCAACGGCATCTCCGCGCTGACCAATGGCGGCGACATCACGGTGAACACGAACGCGGTCACCTCGACCGGCAACACCGCGATCATTGCCCAGCAGACCAACGTGGCTGACAATGGCGCGATCGGTGTTGGCGCGACCACAGTGTCGGGCACCACGGGCATCGATGTGCACAACTTCGGCACCGGCGGGATCGGCATCGTCACCACCGGCTTTATCACCGGCACGGCGGCCGAGGGCATCAAGGCGGTCGGCAATGCCGGCGTGTTCGTGGTGGCCGGCCAGACGGTGACCGGCGCGACACGCGGCCTGAGCCTGATCGGCGGCACCGGCGGCACCGGTGACATCTCGGTGACCGGTACCGGCGGGTTCGTCGGCGGGACCGACGATGCGGCGAACATCTTCAACAATGGCGCTGGCACGACCACGGTCAATATCTCGGGCGCGAGCAGCTCGGCTGGCGGCAATGGCATCTTCGTTCGCGATACAGCGATTGGCGGCAATGTCAGCGTGACCACCGGCGCGGTGACCGCACTGACGGCAGGCAAGAACGCCGTCGATATCATCTCCTCGTCAACGGCCGGCAATGTCACGGTCGTCACCAATGGCGCTGTTCAGGCTGGCAATGCCGGGATCGTGGCGGCGCTTGTCGGCGCCGCGGCCACCGGCAATGTGACTGTAACCGCCAACGGGTCGCTCACCGCCCGGTTCGGCGTCGATGCCGAGAATTTCGGCACGGGCTCGACCAGCGTGACCACGGTCGGTGCGGTCAATGCGACGACCGGCAACGGCATCTTCGCGCTGACCAAAGGCGGCAACGTCACGGTGAACGCGGGCGCTGTCACCGCGACCGGCAACACCGCGATCATTGCGCAGCAGACTGCGGCTGCTGGCACGGGCGCGATCAACGTGACTGCGGGCAATGTCTCCGGCACCACCGGCATCGTCGCCCTCAACAGCGGCACCGGCGCGATCGGAATCACCGCCAATGGCACGGTCACAGGCACCGGTGCTGAGGGGATCCTGGCGACCGGCAATGCTGCGGTAAGCGTGGCGGTCGCCAACACGGTGACCGGCGCGACGCGCGGCCTGAGCCTGAGCGGCGGCACCGGCGGCACCGGCAACATCTCGGTGACGGGTGCCGGCGGCTTCGTCGGCGGCACTGGCGATGCGGCGAACATCGCCAATAACGGCGCGGGCACGGTCACCTACAACGTTTCGGGTGCCAGCAGCTCGACCGGTGGCAACGGCATCGTGGTTGGCGATACGGCGCTGGGCGGCAGCATCAGCATCACTACCGGCGCAGTCACCGCGCTGACGGCGGGCAAGAACGCGGTCTATGCCGCCTCCGCCTCGCTGACCGGCAATGTGACTGAGGTCGCCAATGGCAACATCCGGGCAGGCAATGCCGGGTTGGTGGCCGCGATCCTTCCGGCTGCGGCGACAGGCAATGTCAATGTGACGACCAACGGCTCGGTCGATGCCCGTTTCGGCGTGGATGCGGAGAACCAGGGCCTGGGCACCACCACGGTGACCACGGTCGGCCCGGTGACCGCAACCACCGGCACCGGCGTCTATGCCTTGTCGCATAACGGCAATGTCACGGTGACGACGGGCAACGTTACGTCCACCGGCAGCACGGGCATCTTCGCCACGCAGACCGGGACAGCGGGCGCAGGTGCGATCACCGTGACCGCCAACGGATCGACCGGCGGCACGTCCGGCGTCGTTGCCCAGAACTTCGGCACTGGCTGGACCACCGTAACCACGGTCGGTCCGGTCACGTCGACCAGCGGCAACGGGATCTTTGCGACGGCGACCGGCGGCAACGTCACGGTGACCACGGGCAGCGTCTCCTCGACCGGCGCCTCGGCGATCGTCGCGCAGGACACGGCCGTCGTGGCCAATACCGGCAAGATCGATGTCACCCTGACCGCCGGCAGCACCGTGACCGCCAATACGGCGGGTGCCTTTGGCATCCGGACGAACAGCGGCGTTTCCTCGGGCACGACAACCATCAATGTGAACGGCACGATCCATGCCGCTGCGGCTGGCATCAGCAGCAGCTCGACCATCGGCAATATCATCACCAACGTCAGCGCGACCGGTGCGATCGATCCGCTGATCGGCATCGATCAGACGACCGTTTCCGGCGCCATCAGCGTGAACAACTCTGGTCTGATCCAGGGGGACAATATCGGCGTAAGGCTGAATTCGACCGGCGTTGGCGTGGCGGGCGCGCTTACCGTTGCCCAGACCAGCACCGGCAGGATCAGCAGCATCGTTGGCGTTGATCTTACCAGCGTCAACGCAGCGCTGGTCGTGAGCAATGCGGGACAGATTACCGCGACCGGGACCGCCATAAAGATGGCAGCCACCGGCACAGGCGCCGCCACGATCCTCAACTCCGGCACGATCACCGGCGGCACCAACGCAGTGCTCGCGACGCTCAACAACACCAGCTTCACGCTGAACAACGTCGGGATATTGAGCGGCGCGCTCAATGTGAGTGGTTCGAACGTCGCAGCCTCGACGGTGACCAACGCGGCAGGCGCCTCGATGAACTTCGGATCCGGCGCCTCAAGCGTCTCCGGCAACTTCGTCAATGCCGGCTCGGCCACTATCGGCGCAGGCGGCTCGGTCCTCTTCGCAGGCAACACCGTCAATTCGAACCGGATCACTTTCGCCGGTGCCGGAACCTTCACCACCAATGGTGCGATGACCAACACCGGGATCATCAACGCGCAGAACAATATCACGAGCAACGTGGTCACTGTCGGCGGCGGCTACACCGGCGGGGGCCAGTTCTTCGCGGATTACAGTACCTCCACTGCCACGGCTGACCGCCTGAATATCGGCGGTGCGGCCTCCGGCAACACCAATGTGACGATGAACCTGGTTGGCCCTCGTGCCTTCGTCGCCGGCGGCTTCCTGCCGGTGGTGACGGTGACGCCGGGTGCAGCCGCCACCGCCTTCACCTCGAACACGGTGTTCCCGACGACCGGCTTCATCCTCGAGAGCTTCGGGCAGAACCCGAGCAGCAACAAGCAGTTCGGCCTGATCCAGCAGATCAACCCTGAAGCGGCTATGCTGGGCGGCCTCTCCTATGTCGCCGAAGCGGCCTCCGCGACGCTGGACGATCCGATCAGCCCCTATCTGAGCGCGCGGGCCAATCCGTCCGCGGGGCAGAAGACGTTCAGCCTGTGGATGCGCGGCGCCGGGGGTCATACCCGCGAGACGATCGCCTCGACCATCACCGGTGGCGGCGTCACCCTGGCGGGCTCCGGCGAAGTGCGCACCGACCATATGGCGATGACCGTGGGGGCCGATATGGGCCTGCTCAACCTGGGCGGCGGCGGATGGAACCTCCATTTCGGCCTGCTTGGCGGCTGGTATAATGGCCGGGCCGATCTTTCGAGCGCTCAGCAGTTGCGGGTCGAGACGCCCTTCCTTGGCGCCTATGTCGCGGCCGGCAACGGCGCCTTCCAGTTCGACGGGACGGTCCGCAGGGAATGGCGGCATTACAAGATCGTCCTGCCAGTGCTGTTCGGCGCCGGCGCACCGCAAAAGCTGAACGGCGACGCGACGGCCGGATCGGTCCACGCCTCCTACCGGTTCGGCGGCAAGACCGGCTTTGGTGCGACGCCGTTTATCGGCTTCAACTATGCCGACAGCACCATCGACAGCCTGCCGATCGACGCGATCAGCGCCTATATCCCGGGCGGCGACAAGACCGAGACGGGCGAGGGTGGCCTGCGCGTCTCCTATCGCGCCGGAAGCGATGCGAACGTGGTGGTCGAACCCTTTGCCAGCGCCTCGTATCTGAAGAACTGGTCACGCGGTGACAGCGCGGTCTTCACCTTCGGTGCGCCGGTGACGAACTTTGCGCTCGCGACGACGACCTGGGACGATGCCGTCCGCTACTCGGTCGGCGTTACGGCCAAGGCCAGGGACGGCCGCGTTTCGGGCTTCCTGGTCGGCAACATCAATGAAGGCTCGGGGCTGCACAGCTTCAGCCTGAATGCCGGGGTGCGCTTCAACTTCTGACGAGGCGCGATGCGCTAAGGAAAAAGCGGTGGGTGATCGGGTGCGATCATCCGCCGCTTTTTTCGTTTCGGGGTTCGGGCGATTTGGAAGGGACCGCGATACCGGGATGAAGCTCGGCGCGGCGCGTTGCGCCCATTAGGGTCAAATTCGATCAGCTTTACCCGTCATGCCGGACTTGTTCCGGCGTTCGAGCTTTGGCTTTCCCCCGGAAAGCCAAGATTGTGTCCGGGGGACACAATCTCGCTCGAACGCCGGAACAAGTCCGGGGTGACGGCTGATTTAACCTGATCGAACTCGACCCTAGTTCAGGCCATCTCTCCCGGACGGTGCCGCGATTCAACCGCATCGCTGGATCGGCCATAGATCAGGCATGGACCGAACCGCTCTTTCCTATCGTCTCGTCTCTGATGCTGTGCACGGCGCTGCGGGCGGTGCCCGGGCGGCGCATTTTCCCTGTTATTCCCTGTTAATTCCCTGTTCCGCGCCGGGTAGAACGATGGTCAGTTCCATAAGTGGCTGCAAAAAATACAGAATCATGGAAATCCAATAAGAATGGCGTCGAGAAAAAAAGAAAATTCCCTGTTAATTGCAGCGGAACAGGGAATTCAGCGCTGCGATGGCGCGCGCACGAGCTGGCGCGCAGCGGTGGCTCGCATTGTGACGACGATCGAGCGGAGGGCTCGCACGCAAGGCTCGTGGCTATGGCGCCCCTTCCAAAAATGGGAGTGCTGGTTGAAGGGGCACGTGCACGATGCGCTTTGCAAGTCGGTAACGATCGTTATGGTGCCGGCATGAGCGCCGCCGACACCGCACCGCATTCGATGTCCACCCACCGCCGCGTATTGCTCGCGAGCCTGGTCGGCACGGGGATCGAATTCTACGATTTCTATATCTACGCGACCGCCGCCTCCCTGGTGTTTGGCAGCTTGTTCTTCCCGAGCGCGTCGCCCGCCGCGCAGCAGATGTACGCCTTCGCGACGCTGGGTGTTGCGTTCGTCGCCCGGCCGGTCGGCTCGCTGGTGTTCGGCCATTTCGGCGATCGGATCGGGCGCAAGTCGACGCTGGTCGCGTCGCTGCTGACGATGGGCGTCTCGACGACTTTGGTTGCGTTTCTGCCGACCCATGCGAGCGTGGGTTGGATCGCGCCCTTCGCGCTCTGCGTGCTGCGTTTCGGCCAGGGTTTCGGGCTGGGCGGCGAATGGGGCGGGGCGGCGTTGCTCGCGGTGGAGAATGCGCCGCCGGGCTGGCGCGCGCGTTACGGCATGTTCCCGCAACTCGGTGCGCCGGCGGGGTTCATCGCCGCCAACGGGTTGTTCCTGTTGCTCGGCATGTGGCTGACGCCCGACCAGTTCCGCGACTGGGGCTGGCGCATTCCCTTCGTGCTGAGCGCCTTGCTGGTCGCGGTCGGGCTGTGGATCCGGCTGAAGCTCTGCGAGACGCCTGAGTTCGCGGCATCGCTATGTGAGGGGCCGCCGCCGCGCGTGCCGCTGGTGGAGCTGCTGCGGCTGCATCCCGGGGCGCTGCTGGTCGGGACATTGGGTGCGGTCGCGTGCTTCGCGCTCTATTACATCACCACCGCCTTTGCGCTCGGCTACGGCACCAAGACGCTCCATTATGGCATGCAGCAATTCCTCGGCGTGCAGCTCGGTGCGATCCTGTTCATGACGGTCGGGATCATCGGCTCGGCCTGGCTGGCGGACCGGCACTGGGATGAACGCCGCGTGTTGATGGGCGGCTGCCTCGCGACGATCGGCGCTGGGTTCCTGATGGAGCCGCTGATGGGCAGCGGCTCGCTGTTGCTGGTGTTCGTCTTTCTGTCGCTGTCGCTGTTCCTGATGGGCTTCGTCTACGGCCCGCTCGGCGCGTGGCTGCCCAGCCTGTTCCCGCCGCGGGTGCGCTATACCGGGGTGTCGATGGCGTTCAACGTCGCGGGCGTGCTCGGCGGTGGCCTGACCCCGATGATCGCGCAGGCGCTGGCGACGCGGGGCGGGCTGGCGCCGGTCGGGCTCTATGCGAGCGGGGCGGCGCTGGTGAGCCTGGTGGCGCTGCTGATGGCGGGAATGAATTCCCCTCCCGCTCGCGGGAGGGGCTAGGGGAGGGCATGTCCGCAAGGAGAGGCGCTCGACCGTACAGGCCCTCCCCCAACTCCTCCCGTAAACGGGAGGGGAGTTAAAAGGGGAGTTTAAGAGCGCCGCAGCAGCGTGATCTTGCCCTTGCCGTGGACGCGCTCGACCTCAGCGGTGAAGCCGTCCACCTCGACCGTTTCGTTCTTGGCGGTCTCGATGCTGATCCAGGTTGCCGCATCCGCCCAGCCGAGCCGCCCGAGCTTGTCGAGCGCCACCGCGCCCGCGCCGGTGCCATAAGGCGGGTCCATCAGGATCAGGTCATAGGGTTTGGTGGCCGGCGGCAGCGCGAGGACGGATTGCGCGCGGACATCGGCTTTCGCGCCCAGCTTGGCGATATTGGCCTTGAGCGCATCGACCGCGGCGCGATCCTGCTCGACAAAGACGCAGCTTGCCGCGCCGCGTGACAGTGCCTCCAGGCCAAGCGCGCCCGAGCCAGCGAACAGGTCGGCGACCGCGAGTTCCTCGAAGCTGCCGAGGCGGCTCGCCAGCATCGAGAACAGCGCCTCGCGCATGCGATCAGCGGTGGGGCGGGTAGCGTCGCCCTTGGGCGCGATGATGGGTCGGCCACGCCATTGGCCGGCGATGATACGCATGGTCTATTTCCGGGTACGAGGCTTGGGTTTGGGCTTGGCCCAGCCCGCGCGTGAGGGCGGTTTGCCGCTGCCACCGGCAGGCGGGCGCGGATCGGCACCGCTTTCAGTGCGTGGCGGGCGCGGCTTCTTGGCGCGGACGTTGCGACCAAGTTCCGGATTGAAGACGCGCTCGGGGCGCTTCGCCGCTCCGTCATCCGGGCGGGCGTCGCGCTTCGGCTTTGCGTCGTAGAAGCGCTTGGGTTTAGCGCCCGCGGGCGCGGGGTTGGCGGCACGTTCCTCGGCGGGGCGGCTGTCGCGCGGTGACCAGCCGGTGCCCTTCGCATCGCCCCCGGGCGCGCGACGGGCCGGGCGCGCATCAGTGAAGGCGGCGCGGTCGGCGCGCGCGGCATCCTCGCGCGTGATGCGTGCGGGGCGCTTCGCAGCGGTGGCGGGGCGCATGTCACCGACCGGGGTTGGGCGGGTCGGCCTGCCGGGAGGCGGCTTCATGGTGATGCCGCGCGGTTGTTTCAGCCGGTCTCCGGGAACCGGGGACGGCGCAGGCGCGCGCCGCTTCAGCTCGGGCGGGAGCTGCTCGGGCGGCGGGTTTTTCGTGGGATTCTTGCGGAAGGCGAGCAGATCATGCTCGCGAACCTCGCCGATTTCGCCCGGCGGCAGATCGCCGAGCACGAACGGGCCGTAGCGAGTGCGGATCAGCCGCGAGACGCGCAGGCCGAGATATTCGAGGACGCGGCGGACCTCGCGGTTCTTGCCCTCGGTCAGGATCATCTCGATCCAGACATTCGCGCCGGTGCGGCGTTCGAGATTGGCGTTGATCGAGCCGTAGCGCACGCCTTCGATCTCGACGCCGTGGATCAGGTCCTCGAGCTGCGCCTGGGTCACCGGGCCATAGGCACGGGCGCGATAGGCGCGCTCGACGCCGGTCGCGGGGAGTTCGAGCTGACGCTTGAGCTCGCCGTCCGTGGTGAGCAGCAACAGCCCCTCGGTGTTGAGATCGAGCCGGCCGACCGGCACCAGGCGCGGCAGGTCGCCCGGCAGCTTGTCATAGATGGTCGGCCGCCCACCCGGATCGCGCTCGGTGACGAGCAGGCCGCTCGGCTTGTGGTACAGGAACAGCCGCGCGGGCGCCGCTGCCTCGATCGGGTTACCGTCGACCGTAATGCCCTTGAGCGAGGTCAGGATCGTCGCGGGCGTATCGATGACGGTGCCGTTGAGCGCGACGCGCCCCTCGGCGATCATGCGCTCGATTTCGCGGCGCGAGGCCACGCCGGCGCGGGCTAGCAGCTTGGCGATACGCTGCTGCTCTTTGGATGGGCGAAAAATGGACACGCGGTGCTGATACCGTTTTTCTGCATCAGCACATGAAAAAAATGTTGCGACGGATCACGCACGTGCGCGTTAAGGGACGGATGCGTAACAAGGCGGTGGATCGATGCTCCACACGCCCAGTAAAAAGGCACGGACCGGCACTATGTTGTTCGGCAGGAAGAAAAGACGGATTTCGCGGCTGCTGATCGTCGAGGACGAGCCGCTCGTCGCGTTCGATACCGAGCATTTCCTGCGGGAGTGCGAGTTCGAGATCGTCGCGACGGTTGATCGGGTCGCCGATGCGATGACGGTACTGCACGGCGATAACGAGATCGACCTGATTCTGGTCGATATCAGCCTGGCCGATGGCAGCGGGCTCGAGGTGGCCCATGCGGCGCACCAGGTCTCGATTCCGGTGCTGTTCGTGACGGGTTCCTGCCCGGAAGGGGCGCGGGACGTAGCGGTCGGGTGCCTGGCGAAACCCTATGCCCAGCGCGACCTGCTCGCGGCGATCCAGGTGATCGAAGCGGTGCTCGAGGGGAAGAAGCCGAGGCGGTTGCCGGCCGGGTTCAGCTTGTTCGAGAAGGCGGTGTAGCGCTTTCTAATCTCCCTCTCCCCTTGTGGGAGAGGAGCGTTAGGTGAACAGCGCCCCGCGCTGTTCAGGTCATGCCGGGGGCATGACCGACCTAACGCTGGGCCCATCGCGTAGCGATGGAAAGGGTGAGGGGGACTCTCGTTGGGTTGACGCTGCCGAACCTCACTCCCCCTCATCCTTCCGTCGCTTCGCTCCTCCCTCCTTCTCCCACAGGGGGAGAAGGATTTTGCAGCCTCGCCTCTACCGCGTCGTGAAAGTTCCTGATCCCGGTCTCCAAGGTCCCCAGCGTCACTCGCTCGATAGCACCCGAACTCAGCCCAACCTGCCCGAGCGCAGCCGCCCGGAAATCCTCGCCCGCGAAGACGCCGCCATCGAGCAGGTTCCAGCTCTTCTCCCAGTGCGCGAGTGCCTTTTCGGTCGCGGGCGCCTCGGGGATCAGCATGAAATCCTCGACCAGCACACGGCCCTCGGACTGCGGCATCAGCACCATCAGATTCATATAGTCCGGGCTGACGATCAGCACCGTGCCGGGGAAGAGCTGATAGGTGTAGGTGATCGCCGAGCGCAGGGTGGGCCAGTCCTCTGCCGCGCATGCCGCCAGCGCCGCCTCGCGCCCCACCGCGGAGCGCTGGTGCGGGCCGATATGGTCGCCGGTCGAGACGCCATCCTTGAAGAAGGGGCCGATCGTCGCGGCATGGAGGCGCTGGACGTGATAGCTTTCCAGGAACGCGTCCATGATCAGCTTCCAGTTCGCAGCGACATCATGGGTGCGTCGACGAAAGAGGTGCTGGCCCGTCATATCGAAGGCGTCGAAATCGTGGCCCAGCGCCTCGGCTTCGCTGAAATCGGCGCCCTCATCGAAAGCGAACCAGATCAGTCCGCCGGCTTCGCGGGTGGGCAGGCGCTTGAGGTTATAGTCATGCCGGTCGAGATGCGGGAAGCTGTCAGGGCGCGGCAGGCCGGCGAGCGCGCCGTCGAGCGTATAGCTCCAGGCATGATAGGGGCAGATCAACCGCGATGCGGACACCGCCTCGCTGCCTTCGACGAGGCGGGTACCGCGATGCTGGCAGACATTGAGGAAGACCTGGGCGCGGCCATGCTTGTCGCGGGCGATCAGCAGCGGCTTGCCGAAGCCGTCATGCGGCACGGCCATATTGGGTTTGGGCAGCAGCGCGGAGGGGGCGATGACCAAGGCCACATGGGCGAAGATCCGCGCCTGCTCGGCGGCGTGCCGTTCCGGCGAGGTGTAAGCGGCCGCATCGACATAAGTGACGCCGGCATTGGTCCGCATGCCGCCCGCAGCCAGCTGCGCCGCGAGCGCGAGCTGGCCTTGTGTCGGCACGCTAATCTTCGCAGGCGCGTTCATCTCGCTTCCTCTCCCGATTTTTGACGCTAGTCTGTGCCTCATATGAGCGTGGAGCAAGAGCGGATGGATGAGGCAACAGAACGCGTGCGCGGGAGCTGGCTGGACGGACTCCAGCCCTATGTTGAAAAGGCGCCGCTCGCCTCGTTCTTCCTCGGGATATCCTCGGGCTTTCCCTATGCGATGATCGGCGCGACGCTGACCTCGCGTCTCGCGCAGGACGGCATCGACAAGAAGACGATCACCGCCTTCACCCTGGGCTTCCTGGTCTATAACCTGAAACCCCTTTGGGCCTGGGCGGTCGACGGAGTCCGCATTCCGATCCTCGGTCGGCTGGGGCAGCGCGTGTCGTGGCTGTTGCTGGCCGGTTTCATGGTCATGGCGGCGGTGGCCAATCTGGCTCTGGTCGATCCCGCGTCGAATATCGGCGCAACCGTGACGGCGGCGATCCTCGTGGGGTTCGCGGGGGCCACCTTCGATATTGTGATCGACGCCTATCGCATCGAGCAGCTGAAACCTTATCAGCTCGGTGTCGGCTCCGGCATGACGCAATATGGCTGGCGCATCGGATCGGTTGCCGCGGGATCGCTCGCGCTGATCCTCGCCGCGCGGATCGGCTGGACGGGCGCCTATCTGGCGTGTGCGGCATTCGCGCTGCCCGCGATGCTGACGGGCTTGGTCCTGGGCGAGCCGGAGCGGCACCGCGAACCGGTGTTGCGGCGCGGCATGAACGAGGTATTGGCCTCTATCGTCGGGCCGTTCGTCGAGTTCTTCCAGCGCGACGGAGCCCTTATCGTCCTGGTCTTCATCCTGATTCACAAGATCGGCGATACCCTAGGGCAGATCGTCTTGCGGCTGCTGTTGAACGATCTTGGGTTCAGCAATGACGAGATCGCGATCTACGATGTCGGCGTTGGCTTCTGGGCCTATCTGATCGGCATCTTCATTGGCGGCGCGCTCTACGCTCGCCTGGGTATGAAGCGTTCTGTGCTGCTCAGCCTGATCCTGATGGCCGTGTCCAATGCGAGCTTTGCATTCCTTGCGGGGGCTGGCCACAGCAATTGGGGGCTGGCGGGTGCGATCGGCTTCGAGAATATCGCCAGCGGTATCGGCGGGGTCACCGTGATCGCGTATTTCGCTGCGCTCTGCGACCTGCGTTTCACCGCCGCGCAATATGCCCTGATCTCGGCGGGCGCGAGCGTGGTCGGGCGATTATTGACGGCGACCACCGCTGGAGCGCTGGTCGAGCGCTTTGGCTACGTCAACTTCTACTGGTTCACGACGATCGTGGCGCTGCCGGGCGTCCTGCTGTTCTGGTGGATGATCCGCTCCGGCCTCGTCGATCGCTCGATCGGCAGCGCCGGCGGTGTCGCCGAGGAGCACGACGCCTGATGATTCCCTATTTTCTATTGCTCGCGGTCGAAGTGATGCTGATCATCGATGTGATCCGCAATGGCCGCAATCAGATGTGGATCTATGCGCTGATGTTCCTGCCGGGGCCTGCCACGATCGCCTATCTGGTGATGGAGGTATATCCGCGCTTCTACGGCAACCGGCATGTCCGCACGGTGCGGGCCAAGGCGGTTCAGGCGCTGGATCCCGAGCGCGAGGTGCGGGCGGCGCGTGATGCGCTCGATCTGGCGGATACCGCTGCCAACCGGATCAGACTTGCCAATGCCATGACGGCGCTTGGCCGCCATGCCGAGGCGCTGCCGTTGTTGCGCGAGGCGGTCGAGCGCGGGCCGCTCGATATGCGCACCGGCGAGAAGCTGGCACGGGCTGAATATGAGACGGGGGACGCCGCCGGTGCGCTGGCGACGCTCGACGCCAATCCGCCACCAAGCGCGCAGAGCGACCGCGATCGCCAGATCCTGTTGCGCGCGAAAATCCTCGAGGCACTCGGGCGCAAGGAAGAGGCACTTGCGCTCTATGCCGATCTCGTCACGCGGCTGCCGGGCGAGGAAGGCCGCTGCCGCTATGCCGCGCTGTTGCTGGATCAGGGCTGGGACAAAAAGGCGCTGGCGGTGCTGGAAGAGGTTGAGTCGCGGATGAAGCGGCTCGACCGACAGCAGCGCGCGGCGGAGGCCGACATGTATCGCTGGGCGATGGACAAGTTGCGGGATCTGCGCGCTAACCAGAGATAGGCCGGCCGGCATCGGCGAAGGCCGCGGCGAGCAGGGTTGCGGTGGCGAGCACGCCATCGACGCGGCGGATGCCAAGCAAGTCGGCGAGCAGCAGCCGTGCCGTTTCCGGCGTGGTTTCGGCCCGGGCCAGGATTGTGAGCAGCGCTGACTCGGCCGTGGTCATCCGCGCGCAGCAGCACGGCGCGATTGCGACGGTGCCGGTCGCGCTGGTCGCGATATCCGCCATCAGCGCGCGCATCAGCACCAGCGGGCGGCGGAATCCCTCGCCAAAGCCGTTGACCATGGCGTGTGCCGCGTGCGCGTCCGAGAGGCCGTGTGCCCCAATCCGGCGGATCGCGAACAGCGCGAGGCGCGTGTTGGGGCAGGCCGGTACCGTATGCGGCAGCATCAGGCCGGGATTAGGACTGGCGGGGGCGATAGTCATGATCGGCGACTCCTTGGGCTCGGTGGCCAAGGTTGCTGGATCGTTATTGCAAGTCAATAGCAATAAGGAATCACGTTGGCGGTTCGCCGTTGGCGGCGAGCACCTCGCCGGCGAGATAGAGCGAGCCCAGAATGAGGACGACCGGCGGCGCAGCCGGTAGCGCATAGTCGCGGATCGCTGCCAGTGCCGTCGCTGGGTCGGCGGCGGTGCCGGCGCTCATGCCAAGGCCGCTCGCGATCGCTGCGAGGGCGTCGGGGGCATGATGTTCGTGGTTTGGCACAGGGACTGCCTGCAGCGTCGTTACAAGGCCCGCAAAGGGCGCCAGAAGGCCGGCCGGGTCCTTGTTGGCCAGCATCCCGAGGATGATATGGACCGGGCGCCCGTTCGCCTCGGCGCGCAGGGCCGCGCTGACCACAGCACCCGCGGCCGGATTATGGCCGCCATCGAGCCACAGCGCGCTGTCCTCGGGCAGCAGATCAGTGAGCGGGCCCTTGCCGAGACGCTGCATCCGGGCGGGCCAGGTCGTGGTCTCGGCGGCGGCGCGATACGCTTCGGGCGGGATCGGCAACAGGCTCTGATGGCGCAGCATGGCTATGGCGAGCGCCAGATTTTCGGGCTGGTGCGGGCCGGCCATGCGCGGCAGCGGCGTCTCGATCCGGTCGGCGGCATCCTTGTAGGTCAGCCGGTTGAGATCAGTCGAGAACAGCCAGGTCCCGCCCGCTGAGGAGACCGGCGCGCCCGACGCACGGGCGACCGCGGCGACACGCTGCATGATTTTTTCCGGATAGCGCATCGTGACCAGCGGGATGCCGGGCTTGGCGATGCCGGCTTTCTCGCCGGCGATCTCCTCGGCCGTGTCGCCGAGGAAGAATTGATGATCGACGCCGAGCTGGGCAATGCCGGTGACGAGCGGGCGTGCGATGACATTGGTCGCATCGAGCCTGCCGCCCAGGCCGACCTCGATGATGCAGGCATCGGCCGGGTTTCGGCTGAAGGCGAGGAAGGCGCAGGCCGTCGTTACCTCGAAGAAGCTGGCGCCGATGCCGTCGGCCTGATCGAGCACCTCTTCGAGAAGAGCGGCGAGGGCATCATCCTCGATGAGCTCGCCCGCGATGCGGATTCGCTCGTTGAAGCGGACGAGGTGAGGGCTGGTATAGACATGGGTGACGAGCCCCGCCGCTTCGATCGCCGAGCGCAGGAACGCGCAGGTCGAGCCCTTGCCGTTGGTGCCGGCGACATGGAGCACCGGGGGCAGGTTTTCGTGCGGGTTGCCGATCCGATCGAGCAGCGCGGTGATGCGCTCCAGGCCGAGGATATCGGCACCGGGGGAGAGGGCCCACAGCCGATCGAGCTGGTGCTGGACGGCTGCGGAGGTTGAGGTGGCGAAGTCCATTCAATCCCCCTCCCGCTTGCGGGAGGGGCTAGGGGAGGGCGTGTAATTCAAGCATCGCTCCACTTGCGGACAGGCCCTCCCAGCATCAGGTGAAACAGCCCCCGGCTGTTTCAGGTCGTCCGGGGGACGACCGGCCTGATGCTCCCTCCCGCAAGCGGGAGGGGGGAAGAAGGGGATTACGCCGCCTTCTTCGCGCACAGATAGCCGATCAGATTCGCGAGCGTGGCGCGCAGGTCCTTCCGGTGCTTCACCATGTCGAGCATGCCGTGCTCAAGCAGATATTCCGCGCGCTGGAAGCCCTCGGGCAGTTTCTCGCGGATCGTCTGTTCGATCACGCGCTGGCCGGCGAAGCCGATCAGGGCGCCCGGCTCAGCGATCTGGACGTCGCCGAGCATCGCATAGCTCGCCGTTACGCCGCCGGTGGTCGGATCGGTCAGTACGACGATATAGGGCAGGCCCTCATCGTGCAGCATCTGGATCGCAACGGTCGCGCGCGGCATCTGCATCAGGCTGAGGATGCCCTCCTGCATGCGGGCGCCGCCGGCAGCGGTGAAGATGACGTACGGGCACCGATCCTCGATCGCATTCTCGACGCCGCGCACAAAGGCTTCGCCGACAGCTAGCCCCATCGAGCCGCCCATGAAGGCGAAATCCTGCACGCCGACCACCGCCTTATGGCCCTCGATCGTGCCGCGAGCGTTGATCAGCGCGTCGCCCTCGGAGGTCGCGGCCCGGGCTGCCTTGATACGATCCGCATAGCGCTTGGTATCGCGGAACTTGAGCGGGTCATCCTGGACCCTGGGCAGCGGGATGATCGTGTAGCTGCCGGCATCGAAGATGTACTGGAAGCGCAGGATCGGCCCGATGCGCTCGTGAAAGTCGCAGGTCGGGCAGACGTGAAGATTGTCCTCGAGTTCCTTGAGGAACACCATCTGCCCGCATCCCTTGCACTTGTGCCAGAGATTGTCGCCGCCATCCTTTTTGGGGACGACGAACGAGAGCGCGTTACGGACGCTGGTGAGCCAGCTCATAGGGTTTCCTTTCGGGCCGAGGCGATCGCCGTCGAGAGGGAGCGGATATAAGCCCTTACCGGCTCATGCGCATCCTCGCCGTACGTGCCGACCAGCTCGACGATCGCTGAGCCGACCACCACGCCATCAGCTACCCGGCCGATCTGGGCTGCCTGATCGGGCGTGCGGACACCGAAGCCGACCGCGACCGGCAGGTCGGTCGCCGCCTTGAGCCGGGCGACAGCGCTTTCGATCGAATCCTGCGCCGCCTGCTGGAGACCGGTGATCCCGGCGACCGAGACATAGTAGAGGAACCCGCTCGCGCCATCGAGGACCGTGGGCAAGCGCACCGCATCGGTGGTGGGAGTGGCGAGGCGGATCAGGTCGATGCCGGCTTCGCGCAGTTCCGGGCCGAGCGCATCGTCTTCCTCTGGCGGGATATCGACGCAGATCACACCGTCGACACCAGCTTCGACGGCGGCGTTGGCGAACCAGTCGGCGCCGCGGCGGAGCATCGGGTTGGCATAGCCCATCAGGACGATCGGCACGCCGGGATGGCGGGCGCGAAAGGCCTTGGCGATGCCGAGGATATCGGCGGTGGTGGTGCCGGCACCAAGGCTGCGCAGGTTTGCCGCCTGGATCGCCGGGCCGTCGGCCATCGGATCGGTGAAGGGCATGCCGAGCTCGATCACGTCCGCGCCGCCTTCGACGAGCGCGTCGAGGATTGACGCCGTGGCAGCGGGCGTGGGGTCGCCGGCGGTGACAAAGGTGACAAGCGCGGCGCGGTGCTGCGCACGGGCACGGTCGAAAGCAGAGGACAACCTACTCATGGGCGTCACCCCGGACTTGTTCCGGGGTCCATGGACCCGCGAGAGCAACGCCTGCGATCCTTGCGGAAGCATGGATGCCGGAACAAGTCCGGCATGACGAAATCGAGGTCATATCTCCACCCCCAGCGCGGCGGCGACGGTGAAGATGTCCTTGTCCCCCCGTCCGCACAGATTGCACAGGATGATCTGCTCCCGGTCCATCTCGCGCGCCACACGGGCTACGGCAGCGATGGCGTGGCTTGGTTCGAGCGCCGGAATGATCCCCTCAGTGCGGCACAGCAGCTGGAACGCGTCGAGCGCTTCGGTGTCGGTCGCGCTGGTATATTGGACGCGGCCGATCGAGTGCAGCCAGCTATGCTCCGGGCCGATCCCCGGATAGTCGAGCCCGGCCGAGATCGAATGCGCCTCGGCGATCTGGCCGTCCTCGTCCTGCAGCAGATAGGTCTTGTTGCCATGCAGGATGCCGGGCGATCCGCCCGCAAGGCTTGCGGCATGCTGCTTGTCGAGGCCGTGTCCTGCCGCCTCCACGCCGAGCATCGCGACGTCTTCATCGTCGAGGAACGGATGGAAAAGGCCGATCGCGTTCGACCCGCCGCCAATCGCCGCGACCAGCAGATCGGGCAGGCGGTTGATGCGGGCGAGCATCTGCGCACGCGCTTCCTTTCCGATCACGCTCTGGAAATCGCGGACCAGCTCAGGATAGGGGTGCGGGCCGGCGGCGGTGCCGATGATGTAGAAAGTGTCGTGGACGTTCGCGACCCAGTCGCGCAGGCCCTCGTTCATCGCGTCCTTGAGCGTCATCGCGCCCGAGGTGACGGCGCGGACCTCGGCGCCGAGCAGCTTCATGCGGAACACATTGGGCTGCTGCCGCTCGATATCGCGCGCGCCCATATAGATGACGCAGGGCAGGCCGAAGCGCGCGCAGACGGTGGCGGTGGCGACTCCGTGCTGGCCGGCACCGGTCTCGGCGATGATCCGGGTCTTGCCCATCCGCATCGCGAGCAGGATCTGGCCGATGCAATTGTTGATCTTGTGCGCGCCGGTGTGGTTGAGTTCGTCGCGCTTGAACCAGACCTGCGCGCCCTTACCCTCAGGGGCGTTCTCGCGGAGCGCCTCAGTCAGCCGTTCGGCATAATAAAGCGGGCTCGGCCGGCCGACATAATGTTCGAGCAGATCCTCGAACTGGGCGGTGAAGGCCGGGTCGGCCTTGGCCGCGCGATAGGCGACATCCAGTTCGAGCACGAGCGGCATCAGCGTCTCGGCGACATAGCGGCCGCCGAACTCGCCGAAATGCCCGCGATCGTCGGGCTGGGAGCGGAAGGAATTTGGAAGGTTCATGGCGGGTGCGCTTTAGCACCTCACCCGGGCGTGTCGAGTTGCGTAAAGTCAGAGGCTTTTGACCGTATCGAGAAACGCGGCGATCTTGCCGGCATCCTTGACGCCCGGCGCTGATTCGACGCCCGAGGAAACATCGACCATTATCGCTCCGGTTGTTGCGACCGCCTCAGCGACATTGAACGGATCGAGCCCGCCCGACAGCGCCCAGGGAAGCCCGTGGCGCACGCCCTGCAACAGGCTCCAGTCGAAGCGCACGCCCATGCCGCCGGGTATCGCCGCACCGGGCGGGGTCTTCGCGTCATAGAGGACGCGGTCGGCAGCCTCGGTGTAACCAGCGGCAGCGGCGAGATCGGCGCGTGTCTTGACCGCGACCGCCGCCCAGATTTCGAGTCCCGTGCGCGCCCTGATCGCGGCGGCGCGGGCCGGGCTGGTCTTGTGGAGCTGGAGCGCCTGCAGCTGCCCCGCACCAATCGATGCTTCGAGAAGGGCATCATCGGGATCGACGAACACACCGACCCGGGTGACGTGTCCCGGCACGCGCGCTGCAAGCTGGGCGGCGCGTTCCCGGCTCAGGTCGCGGGGCGAGGGCGGGAAGAAGACAAAGCCGATATGGCTCGCCCCGCCCTTGATTGCGGCGTCGAGGGTTTCAGGCGTCGAAAGGCCGCAGATCTTGGCGGTGACTGGCATGGCGTCGCCATAGGCGTCAGCGCAGGGATTTGACCAGTACTGTCATGCACAGCGGTGGCGTGACCAGGATCGGAAAGTCCCGCCGTTCCGGTGTGCGGGCATAGGCGCGGCGCTCATAATAGGCGATCAGCTCGACCCGGCTGTCGATGACCGTCATTTCCATCGCCGATGCGCCGAAAGTGTCGCGTGCAAGACTCTCCGCCGCTTCGAGCAGGCGTTTGCCGAGGCCGCCGGTCTGCAGCAATGGTTCGACACAGAGCAGGCCGAGATAGCAGAGCCCGTCAGCGCGATTGGTCACCTGCACGCAGCCGAGGGGCGAATCGCCGTTCAACGCGATGAGCAGGCGCGCATCGGGGTCGGCGAGGATCGCATCGAGCGTGGCGGCATCGGTTCGCGCGCCCTCGAGAAGGTCTCCCTCATGAGTCCAGCCTGCACGAGCCGCTTCGCCGCGATAGGCGCGTTCGATCACCGCGTGGAGGCGCGGCAGATCGCTGGGCGTGGCAAGGCGGATTATCGGTTGCGACATGAGAAAGGCTAGAGCGTCGCCTCGATCTCGCGTGCGGCGGTATCCGGATTTTCGGCCTGGGTGATTGGCCTGCCGACCACCAGGATCGACGCGCCGGCATCGATCGCCTGGCGCGGCGTGACGACGCGTTTCTGGTCGCCGGCCATGCCATTTGCCGGCCGGACGCCGGGCACGACGAAGAAGCCCTTGGGCCATAGTTTCTTGGCCGCCTTCACCTCAGCGCCCGAGCATACCACGCCATCGACCCCCGCCGACATCGCCAGCTCAGTCAGTCTAAGAACCTGGTCGTGCGGGTTGTCGGGGCAGCCGATCGAGGCAAGATCGGAGCCGTCGAGGCTGGTGAGCGTCGTCACAGCGACGACCTTGGTGCCGGTGGGCGCGGCCGCCTTGGCATCCTCCAGCATCGCGCGGCCGCCGGCAGCATGGACCGTCAGGATCGCCGGTTCCAGCGGGCGGAGCGCCATGATTGCCTTGGCGACGGTGTTGGGGATGTCGTGGAATTTGAGATCGAGGAAGATCGGCAGGCCAATCTCGGCCATCTCGCGCACACCGGCGCGGCCATTGGCCATGAAAAACTCAAGGCCAAGCTTGATCCCGCCGACGTGATGATGGACGCGGATAGCGATGGCCTTGGCACGCTCCAGATCGGGCGTATCGAGCGCGACGAAGATGCGGTTCGTCATGCGAAGCCCGGAGCCGGGGGTGGAGGCGGCGCGAGGGGGAGGGCGGGGGCCGGTTCGACAGGAGCCGGCTCAAGCGGAGGCTCGACACCAGGGTCGCCAACGACCACCGGGACAGGCGCCGGCGCCAGCGCGCCGCGCAGATCCGTCACTGTCCGCTCGGAGGTCGCGAGGCGATTGCGCAGCCGCCAGCGCACTGCATGGTAATAGATCATGGTCGGCACCAGCCCGAGCAGGAAGGTGACGAACAGCAGCAGCGGCAGGTTCACCTCGGCGATCAGGCCGCCCCATAATTTGATTGGCACCGTCGTCCAGTTGCCGACCGTGAACACTGCGGCGACGAACGCGAGCAGACACCAGAACAGGATTTTCAGAAACTGCATCGTGCCTCCCGTTGCGACCTTGCGGAGAAACTACGCCCGGCGCGTCGGTTTGGCCAGTGCCCCGTCGCCGCGCGGCATCGGCATCAGCCGATCTCGCGCCTGAGCGATTTGATCAGCCCCGCAATCGCGGTGAGCTTGGGCTCCTCCTCATCGAGGATCGCGAGAAAGGCGGCGTGCTTGATCGCGGCGACCCTGCCGGGCTTCAGGTGCGCATTGCCGGTAAGCGACGAAAGGACGATGTCGATCATCCGCTCGGCGCCGTGGAGCCTGCCCCAGAGATAGTCATTCTCACGGTAAGCGCGGCTGAAAAAGGCGCCGAAGCTGTTGAACTGGATTCCCTTCAGCGTTGCCTCCGCGCCGCCCGCACGGATCGAGGTCGCGTCATCGGGGGCGATGCGATCGACCTTGATCGGGTCGAACTCGTCAAGGCCTTCGCCCTGGAGCAGCGGCAGGGTGGCGACATCGAAATAGGGAAAGCCGAGATAGGTGAGGAGGATGGGGCGCTTCACATCGCGGGCCAGGCCGGTAAAGGCTGCCGCAAGCCGCTTCTCCGTGGCGGTGTCGAGCTGCTTCAGATCGAGCGACACAGCGAGCTTGTCGAGCAAGGGGCCGGCGTCGCCGCGCAATAGCCGCACGTCCTTGCGCAAATGCGCGTGCCGGTCAGTACGCTTGCATTCGAGATAATCGGCGAGGCTCGCATAGATCGCGTCGCGGATCGGCTCGAGCTCGGACTCGTCATGGTCCATTTCGAGCTCGGTCACGCGGCGGGCCAGCATGCGCAGGCGGCGGATGCGGAAGCCGAGATCATAGGAACGCAGGAAACCGATCGTGGTCTCGCTGGCGCCGTCGGAGAAGCTTGGGCGCAGCTGGTCGAAACCGCGGGCGCTGACCGCGTCGCCGATATGGCCGCGGATCTTCTCCCAGCGTTGCGGCCCCGGCTCGCCGCCGGCGGCATAAAGCAGGGAGGTTATCGCCTCGATCACGCCGGTGATCTTGAGATGGCCGTAAGCGGCATAGCCATAGCCGGCGCTCTTCGCCGCGGCGCTTTGCGCGCGGGCGCGCCAGGTCGCGAGCCGCCCCACCGTTGGTGAATCGAGGAACAGGGTATAGCCGAACAGCGTCTCGACCTGGGCCTCGACCTCGGGCCGAATGCTGGAGACGATCGCGCGCATGCGTTCGATCCGCCGCGAACGCCCGGCGATCTCTTCGAGATTGTCGCGGATCGGCTGCTGGCGCGGCAGCTCAGAGATCGAACCGAGGATCGTCTGGAAAAAGCCCGGCGCGGCGGTGTGGCCAAGCCCGAAATGGATCTTCGTGCCGGGTGTCGGGTCGATATAGACGAAGCGCCGATCGATCTCGCGCCGTGCGGGCCGTTCGCGCAGCGCCTCGATCGCGGGGCGGAACGGGGCGTTTGCCAGCACTGAACCGTCGATCAGCACTGCGTGATCGGCGGCATTGGCCGCGAACTGACGCGGCAGGATGCGCTTCAGGAAATGGTCGCGGCCGGGCCATGCAGCCTTGCGCGACGTCACGACGGCGTCGAGTTCGCCGACCATGAAGGGCGGGAAGGCGCCGGGAAAGCTCGAGGTCGCGCGGGCAGCGAAGACCAGCTCGGCCGGATCGGCGAGTGTATCGGTCACAGCGCCGTGGTCCGTGAACGGCACGATCAGCCTGTGCTCGGTCTCGACGACTTCGGGCGGCGAATTGAGCATCAGGCGTTCGGGGTGACCGCGAAAATCGGTGACGGTGACGAACAGGTCGAGGGGCTGACCGGGGGGCAGCAACCGGACGCCGCGGGGGGCGGCGGCCATCGCATCGAGCGCGTCGAAGATCAGCCCGGAAAAAAGCGCCCCGCCAAAGGGCGGCTCGAACCAGCGCGACCGGACGAAATGCGAAAGCTTCGAGCGAACCTCTTCGCGAGCGCTGGCCTCGACCAGCTCGTTGATCGAAGCGGCGCTGCGCCGCGCCGCCATCCAGGCGATCGGCGTCGCCCAGGCCTTCGACCAGCGACCCGATGGCGCGGCGACCGGGTCGATCAGCGCCTCGACATCGGCTGAATCGAGCCAGAGCTTGGTGAGAGGTTCGAGCGACTGGCCGGTGGTGATCGCCTGGGCGAGGAACACGCCGTTGATGCCGCCTGCGCTTGCCCCGGCGATGATATCGACCAGCACGCGCAGGCGCAGGCCGGTCTCTTCTTCGATCTCCTGGAGAAGCGCACGATAGACACCCTGGCTGCCGCCTGCGGGGGTCTCTCCATGGTGGAAAGCCTGGCTGGCGCGGGCGATGCGCCAGATCTCCTTGGTGATGCCATGCATGTAGACAGCAAGGCTGACGCCGCCATAGCAGACCAGGGCGAGACGGATTTCCTTCTCGCGCATTATGCTTCGTCCGCCCGGCGCGGGCGAACCCTCGTCACAACCGCGCGTAACCCCTCGATCGTCATGCCGGACTTGTTCCGGCATCCACGTTTCAGCAAGGATTTCCGACGTTGCGCGCGCGGCACCGTGGACCCCGGAACAAGTCCGGGGTGACGGGGAGAGAGTTGGTTCCTCACAACACTTCCAGCGTTGCCCAGATCGGGAGGTGATCCGAGGCCTTGCGTGCGGCGGCGCTGTGATGGACGCCGCATTCGGCAATGCGCAAGTCCGATGACACCATGATCCGGTCGAGCTTCGCCACCGGGCGGCGGACGTGGAAGCTCGGCCCGGTATCGGCAAAGCTATAGGCGCGGCCGAAATCGCGCAGGCACCCACCATGCGCGCTCCATTCGTTGAGATCGCCCATCAGCACGGTCGGGCGTGAAATGCTGCACGAATCGACATGGGCGAGGATGGCATGCGCCTGGCGCCGGCGCCACAGTCCCGACAGATCGAGATGCATGCCGACCACCCGGATCGGCACGCCGCCGCTTCGCACGTCCGCCATCACCGCGCCGCGCGGCTCGAGCGTCGGCAAATGGATCGCCTCGCAATCCATCACCGAGGATTCCTTGCGGATCAGCAGCACATTGCCGTGCCATCCCATGCTCCCGGCGCGCAGCCCGAAGGGGATCGCTTTCCACGGGCTATGTTCTTCGAGAAAATGGAGTGGGATAACGCACTCCTTGGCACCGAAGCGGCGATCGGCCTCCTGCAGCGCAATCACATCGGCATCGATCTCGCGCAACACCTCGAGGATCCGGGCCGGATCGCGGCGGCGGTCGAGGCCGATCCCCTTGTGGATATTATAACTGGCGACCTTGATCATTCAGGTCGGCAAACGCCCAGAGGCATCCGGGTATCCCTTATCCAGCCGGTTGGCTTCGACAGACGCGATAGCCGAGGAACGAGGTGAGGGCGAGGGCCGCAATCATGCTGCGGTTTCAGGCGGCCGGCGCGGCGCAATAATGGTCGAGGAATTCCTGATGGCTCGGCATCTTCGCGACGGTGCCGGCTATACCGGCCCGCAGATCGGTCAGTGCCTGACGCAGCTGCCCCGGCGGCATCATGCGCGCAACCTGATGATAGCCGCGCGGCTGCAGACCTTGCCCAAGCAGGACCTGCACCCAGGAATCGATCCGGAACAGCTCGTCCGGCGCCTGATAAGCCTGGGCGTTGTCGCGGAACAAAGCCATGCGCTTCGCCAGCGAGTCCGGTACCTCCATATCGCGACACCGCACCCAGAAGGCGGAATCGTCGCGCTGGGTGAGGTGGTAATGGAGGATGATGAAATCCCGCACGCCTTCCAGCTCAGTGCGCGACAATGTGTTGAAGCGTTCGATCATCGGCTCGTCGAAACCGTTGAACGGGAAGGACTGCATCAGCCGCGTCACCGCGACCATGATCAGATGGATGCTGGTGGATTCGAGCGGTTCGATGAAGCCGCTGGCCAATCCGAGTGCCAGGCAATTCTTGTTCCAGACCTTGCGCCGCGCGCCGGTCTTGTAGCGGATCAGCCGGGGGTCGAACAAAGGCTCGCCTTCGATCTCGCGCAGCAGCAGCGCGCGCGCGTCCTCGTCGGCCATGAAGTCGCTGCAGAACACCAGGCCATTGCCGACGCGGTGCTGGAGCGGGATGCGCCACCGCCAGCCGGCCTCGTGCGCGATCGCCTTGGTGTAGGGGACGGCGGGGCCGGTGGAGGTCGTCTGCACAGCGTAAGCGCTGTTGGTCGGCAGCCACTGGCTCCAGTCGTCATAGCCGGTCTGAAGCGTCTGCTCGATCAACAGGCCGCGAAAGCCGGTGCAGTCAATGAACAGATCGCCTTCGATCCGTTGCCCGGAATCGAGAACCAAAGCCTGGATGAAGCCAGTCTCGGAATCCTGCTCGACCTTGGTGATCTTGCCTTCGACCCGCTTCACACCGTCGGGCTCGCTCATCCCACGCAGGAAGCGGGCATAAGCGGTGGCGTCGAGATGATAGGCATAGTTGATCTGGGCGTTCTCGCCGGTCGCGAACTTGTTCGCTTCGGCCGCCTGCAGCTCGAAGCAATAATCGCCGAGTGGGCCGGCGAAACCCTCGGCCCGTGCCTGCAGCCAGAAATGGTGGAAATCGGCCATCCAGGTCGATTTGCCGATGACGCCGAACGAGTGGACATAACGGTCGCCGATCGCACCCCAATTCTCGAAGGCGATGCCGAGCTTGAAGCTCGACTGGGTCGCCCGCATGAATTCCCGCTCATCAATGCCGAGCAACGAGTGAAAAGTGCGCACCGTGGGGATGGTGGATTCGCCGACCCCGATCGTCCCGATCTCGTCGGATTCGATCAGGGTGATGTCGAGCAGCTTGCCGAGTTGCTTCACCAGCGCAGCCGCCGCGATCCAGCCCGCGGTGCCGCCGCCGGCGATGACGACCTTCTTTACGATCTGCGCGTCCAAGCCGGCTCTCCTGTGTTTATCGATTGAGACGATTGAGCAAATTGGCGCGCAAGCGGCGCGCCTTCATCTCATCGAGCGGAGCCAGATTGCCGCGCGCGGCCTCGGGCAGATGCGCGGCCGCAGTGTCGGCCGCGCCGAAGATGTAATAATCGAACAGCTCGCGCCAGGCGCGCTTCTCCGGCTCGGGGCGATCGCGCAGGCTCATAATCGCATGCAGCAGCGTGTTCTGCGGTGTGTCCATGAAGGCGGGGGAGGTGTTCCACCAATAGTTGATCATGGCATTGAAGCTGTCGAGCGCCTCGACATGGTGCCACCATAAGGCCGGATAAAAGAGGATATCGCCCGGTTCCAGTTCGGCGACCTCGCCCGCCTCGCACGCCTCGGCGAAGCGCGGGTAGCGATCGAGATTGGGCGCGCTGAAATCGACCATACTGACCACCTGGCCACCAGGGGTGGGCTCGAGTGGGCCGGGGTAGAGATTGTGCACCTGCTCCGGTGGAAACAGGGTGAAGCGGCGGTGCCCGACCATGTTGCAGGCGATGTTGTTCGACATGTCGTAATGCGCCGAGGCGGTGGTGCGATTGCCGATCCAGATGCTGACGATCGGCGGATTGGCCTCGAACATCGGGTTGTTCAGCACGAGGTCGTTCTCGGCGCGCAGGCCAGGCAGATAGATGTCGAGGTCGGTGGAGCCAATATAGAAGGACGGGGCGCCGGGATCATCGAGATGGGTTTCGATGCGCCCGAGAATCGCGGGCAGCGGCTCCCGGGAGGTGTCGAAATTCATCGCGCTGACATCGTCATTGTAGAAGAACCGGCCCTTGATCTCGGGCGTGCCGGTATAGGCCGTGACCTGCTTTCCGCCGTAGAACGACAGAAGATACGCCATCGCCTCTGCCGCGGAGGAGCGCCCTGCGCGGACCAGCGGCCAATCGCTCGCGACCCCTTTCAGGATCGCCGGCTGCTGGGACTCCATCAGCGCGTCGAACGGTATCTGATCGGGTGCAACCCCGGAGATGACACGGGTCTTGCGTGTGATGGCGGCCATGCTCAGCTTCCTATGCCGCGCCGGCGAGGACGCCTTCGTCGGCGCGCTGCTTCGCATTTTTGAGGTCGATCAGGCGCCTGACATTGCTCATTGAGGAAGCCACCAGGAACGCGACCCCGAGGAAACCCGCCCGGTTCAATGTCTCCAGGCGAGCGCCGTCCAGCGCCGCGAGCTTCGCGCGGCCGATGGTGAGAAAATCGGACAGCACATATTTCCGTGCCTCGTCGAGCTCAATCTCGATCGAGACGGGTTCGATCAGGCCAGCTTCCTCGAACGCGGCGAACATCGGCGCGGTTGCGTCAATGCCCGCATAGATGGCGCGCAGCACGCCTGTGACATGTTCAAGATAGGGCGCGTTGCCCCCCTGCGGCAGGAACAGGGGCAGGCCTTCGGTCTTGCTGATGCGCGGATCATCGAGATCGATATGGACCATCGGTTCCCGGCGCGCCTCGCCATCCGTCTCGTGTTCCTGAAGGCCGATCAGGAAGGGGCCGCGCTGCAGCATCGCCGGCACGTAACGACCCTGCCAGCCCTGCTCGTCGAGAAACAGATTCTCGTCTCGGTCCAGCCCGAGCAGCGTGACCGACTGCAGCGCGCCATTCGGATCGCGACGGAAGAAGATCGGATATTCGCGCTGGATGTCGTCGAACTCGGTGGGGAAGACCAGCACCTGATTGACGCTGTCGCCAAACTCAGCCGCGTGGCGGACGATCACCCGCAAATCAGCGTGATCGACGTTATTCAGCAGCACCTTGTTGGTCATGTGCGGTTTTCCAGCCCTAATATTTCTTCTTTACCGCCGTCGGCGGCCGCCCCTCCACCTGCCGGGCACAAGCGCGCAGTCATGATGAAGCAAAGCCACGACGCGCTCAACCCGATCAGGGATATGGCCGCCAGTGATGTGGCGGTGGCGGAAAAAAGGCCGCTGCGAACAGCGGCCTTTCCTCCTTTGTCATGGATCGGATGTCCAGGCTTAGAATTTGTAGCGAGCTCCAAGCATGAACCGGCGCTGCTGCTCCTGCGCGAAGAACAGCTGGACCGGGGTACGGCCATATTGGCGGATACCCTTTTCGGTGATGTTGATAGCTTCCAGCGACACCGCGATGTGCGGCGTGATGTCATAAGCTACGTTCAGGTCGAACTGACCATGTGGTTCGGTGTAGAGCGGGCTCTTGAAGCTGTCGTTGTTCAGCCTCGCAAGGAACTTGGCCCGCCAGTTATAGGCGAGACGCGCCGAGATCCCGTGCTTGTCGTACATCAGCGTGACGTTCGCCGTATCGCTCAACCCGGCCAGCGCGAACTGGTCGATGCTGGGATCAGCACCATTGTTGAACTTGGCGTTCGAGCGGACATAGGTGTAGGCCGCAGCGACGCCGAGACCGGTATCGCCGAGGAAGTAGGAGCCGGCGACTTCGAAGCCCCACACTTCGACCTCGCGATTGTTGATCGGCCTGCTGAGCGCGAACTGATAGTCCGGGTCGTTTGCGTTGCCGGTGATGTTATATGCCGTGAGGATCGTGTCGACATAGGCCTGCTCAAGCGAGCGGGTCACTGTATTATAGTGCGCCGAGAACTGGCTCGTCGCCGCAGCGGTCGAGCCGGTCTGGTCGATCAGCGCGGTCATCGTGAACAGGTTCACGTCGCTGATATCGGCCCCAAGTCCGGTCAACGCGGTCTTGGCCGCCCCGGAACGAGACCCTGCCGCGCCCGAACTCGGATCCTTCAGTCCGAACAGCGCCGTATTGCTGATGCCCGTACCCACGAAATTCTTGACGCGCTTGTCGAACACACCGAACGACAGGTAGCTGCCCGGCTTGATATAATATTCCAGCGACGCATCGATATTGTCGGAAACCAGCGGGATCAGCGACGGGTTGCCCGAGTTCGCGGACGGGATGCCGCCGATTGCAATCGGTCGGCCGGGCCCGTTCACGGTCGTGGCGGAGAAAAGATTGTTATAGTCAGTGCGGGCGATCGTCCGGCCGAACGAAAGTCGGCCGACCAGCTTGTCGGTGATTTCAAGCCGGAAATCCATCGACGGCATCACATTGCTGTACTGCGACGTCTGGGTGAGCGACTGCATCACACTCGAGGCAAGCACCGTGAAATCATTGTCTGCGTCCCAGCGGATCGAAAGCGGGACCGGCTGGATCGACGTCGACGTTGACTTGGTATGCTCCCACCGGAGGCCGGCAACGAGGCTCGCGTTCATATTGGCAAGCTTGCCGGACCAGGTGAGCTGCCCATAAGCGGCCCAGATATTCTCCTGGACCCGATTGTCCTGGCTGTTGACGCTTGGTGCAGCGAAGTGGCCGGTGAGCGTGCTGTAGAGCTTCGCCGCATCCTCCGTGCGGTACGCCTTCAGCGCGTTTCCGGTAGCCTGCAGATCAAGCGAGTGGAATTTGCAGGGAAGGCAGAATTCAAAGACCTGGTTGGGTGCGAGCGCCTGGACGTCGCCAGGATTGGCGACACCCCAGTCACCCAATGGCTGATAGGTCGAAACCTGAGTCGAGCGCACCTTGGAGGTGCGATAGTCGCCGCCGAAATCGAACCGGCTGCCGCCGCCCAGATCCCAACCGGCGTCGAGGCGAACTTCCTTGAGGCGCTGGGTTTGCGTGGAGGTGTAAGTACGGCCGACCTGGGTGCCGAGGTCGCCGACGTCCATCGTGCCGTTGCGGTTGCCCTGCCTTGTGCCGCCGCCCGCCGCGGTATCGTTGAAAGCGAAGACCTGAACCGGCACGCCGCTGCTGTAATCGACCGAGTGTGAGGTGATCCCGTAGCCGGCCATCGCGACCAGTGTCGACGTGGCACCGTTCGGGTTGTCAGGCAGCGTGTCGGCGAGGCTGATATGGCCGTCGAGCCCGACATGGAAAGTGTCGGTGACGTCCCAGGCGAGGTTCAGGCCATAATCCTGAAGCGAGGCCTTGGTGGCGCGATACTGATTTTCCGATCCCGGTCCATCCTTGGTCGGGCTCAGCACCTCGTGCAGGTAGACCGCGCTGTTGATGACCGGGTTGCCGTCGAACTTGACGACATCGAACGGCCGGTTGAACCAGTTGCCTGAATCGCTGCGCCGCTCGCTCTGCCGGTTGCGCGCATACAAGGCATCCGCGGTAATGGTGAACGAGTCGCTCGGTTTGAACTGTACGACCGCCTGGCCGTTGATGCGCTCGCGGCTATCCTCGGAAAAGTCCGAACGGCTGTCGTTCGGCACCGCAACCAGCGTATTGGGGTTGGTCGGCGCACCGGAAATCTGGGTCGAAGGCGTCGTGTAGCCGAGGAATGTCGAGTAGGGGATGATGTTCCAGTCATTACCGCCGGTGCTGGCCGCCGAGAAGTTGCGCTTCTGGTAGCTGCCGAACAACGTCACGCCGAAGGTTTCCGCATCATCCGCCCAGCTGAGCACCCCGGTCACCTCGGGGGTCACATGGCTGCCGCAATCGATGCAGTCGCGGGTGCTGGAGTCGTATACCGCCTTGGCGCCGATGCTGCCCGAAAGCCCGCTATGGCCGCTGTCGAGCGGTCGCCGCGTGACAACGTTGATTGTGGCGCCGATCCCGCCCGAGGTCACCGCCGCGCGAGCCGTTTTGTACACTTCGAGTGTGCGCACCGACTCTGACGCGAGGTTGTCGAAGTTGAAGGAGCGGCTGGTGCCGGTGGCACCGTCGGCGCCGCCGTCGCCGCCGACCACGCCGATGTCGGTCGCTGCCAGTGTGCGGCCGTTCAGCGTGACGAGGTTGTAACCCGGGCCAAAGCCGCGGACCGTGACCTGCGAGCCTTCGCCGTTGACGCGGTTGATCGAAACGCCGGTGACGCGCTGCAGCGACTCGGCGAGGTTGGTGTCAGGGAATTTGCCGATGTCCTCGGCCGAGATCGCATCGACCACGCCGGTGGAGTTGCGCTTGATGTCGATCGAGCGCTCGAGGCTGGCGCGGATGCCGGAGACGACGATGTCCGGGCCTGCCGCTTCATCCTGGCCGGCCGCGACATCCGCTGGTGCCCGAGTGGCTGCCTGCGCCAGCGCCGCACCGGGCAGCATCATGCATACTGCGACCGCGATGGCGGATGTTGAGCGGGCAAGCGTCGACGAACGTGAAAAGCTTTTCATAAGTCCCCTCTCCTGGATCAGTGCGTATGATCGCGGCTGATCACTTTATTGATTTTTTTCGAGCAAGTTGGGGCCTGCTCGATGTTAACGCTATCGAAAAGTCCGACGTTGTCAATGCGACTTCATGAACTTTCCGACAGAACTATCACCACCTTGGATCGAATAACCGCGAGCGTGACGAAAAGGACACGCTCTCTGCCTCCTTTGGTGTTGCGTAGCGGCTTACGGCGATGCGGAGCGGCTATAGGGCACCACGAAGCGGCATATTGCGGCCTTGCGGAGCAGCTCTTGGAGCACCGTTTACACGGCATCCTTGCAGGGCGGCACGACCGTTCCGGCATCGTCGAGCGGGCACGAGTCGGTGGACGGGATGGTGCCGCTGACCGGGGGGCAGGGGAAATATTGGGTGGAAAGCTGAACTGCCTTCGCGGCGTCGGTTCCCTGCAAAATCTCGATCAGCTTCAGCGTTTCATCGAGGCCGGAGGAGATGCCGCCGCCGGTCAGCCGATCGCGGTCGAGATGGTAGCGGGGATGGCCTTCGACGACCTTCACCTTCTGATAGCGTTTGAGACAGGGGATGAAGGCCCAGTGGGTGGTCGCCTCATAGCCGTCGAGCAGGCCGGCCGCCGCCAGCAACATCGCGCCCTCGCAAACCGACGCGACCAGCGGCGTCTCCGCTGCCTTGGTGCGCAGGAAGCGAAGGTACTTCTTGTCCTTCATCAGCAGGTTCAGCGCGGCCGGATCGCCGCCTGGCACCCACAGCACGTCATAGCGGCTGGCCTTGGCGAAGCTTCTGGTCACCTCGAAGCGAAAGCCGTTGCGAAAGCAATACATGCCCTTCTTCGCCGCGACCAGCTCGACGTCGATGCTGGCCCAGCTCAGCATTTCATGAGGGCCGGTGACATCCAGCATGTCGACCGCGTCATAAACGGGCATGCCGACGAGCAGCTTGCGCGCTGTTTTGGCTTTGGCGTTCACCCCAGACTCTCCCCGGCCGTTCGTTCCAGTCCGGCTTTCATACCGGATCAGCAAAATGCCCACAGGGGCACTTGCAACCAGAACGGCTATTCCGACCGAGTCGCGAGATTATTCCAGGTCATTCTCGCTGATGACGATCAGGGCTTGATCGCTGTTGCGCGCGAGCGCGACGAGGCCGGCGTCGGCAATCGTGTCGCTGAACAGATTGAACATCTCGACCGCGTCGTCATCGGGAGCGTCGCCGCTCAGCGCCTCGAGAACCGCATATTGCACAGCGAACTCATATTCGTCGCCGTCGACCTCCCCGGTGAATTCGACAAGCTGCTCATCGACATTGTCGAGGATGGAGGAGAGGTCGATGTCCATTCGGTCTGCGGGCATTAGGAAGTTCCTGCTGTGATTCGGTGATTCCAGTGCGGTAACGCGCGATATCCGGCCCGGCTACCGATCTGTGACCGGCGTCGAAAATCGTTGGGAATGCCCGGTCCCCTTCAATCCAGCCCCCCTCAACCGGCCGACCAACGCACGCGCCGCCGCGCTGACATCGGACCAGGTCGTCTCGAACCCCGCCTCGTTGCCATAATAAGGATCTGTCACGGCCTGGCCCTGGCGGCCTGGAACCATGTCCATGAGCAGGCCGACTCGGGCTGTGGCATCCGCGGGCGCGATCGCCCGGAGGTTGCGCAGATTGTCGGCGTCGAGCGCGAAGATGTGCGTGAAGCGCCGGAAGTCGTCGGGCTCGACCTGCCGCCCCTGATACTGCGCGATATCCATGCCGTGGCGGCGCGCGGTTGCCTGGGCGCGCCGGTCCGGCGGATGGCCGATATGCCAGTCGCCCGTCCCGGCGGAATCGACGTGGATCGCAAGGCCCGCCTGCTCCGCCTCGGCGCGCAGGGCCGCCTCGGCAAGCGGCGAGCGGCAGATATTGCCGAGGCATACGAACAGGATTGCTGGCTTGGGCTGGTCGGGCATGACCGGCGCATAGCTGGTTGAGGATCGCCCGGCTATTCCGGTGCGCAACCATCCTCGTGCACCATCCAGTGGACGAAGCGGTGCAGCGGATACATGGCATCGTGTGGACTGCCGATCGTGCTCGGGCCCGCTTCGCCGAGATGGACGATGCGCTGCGCGCCGCCGCTCGCCAGCCGGTCACGATAATCGGCCATGCGGTCGAGGGGATAGAAACCAACCGTCTGGGTCGCGACGTTGACGTGCCGCACCGCATCGTCGAGCGAGTCGACTCGGACCAGATTGGCGGTCTTGTTGATCGGGTGGAAGTCGACTGGCTCGTCGGACCGGATCACCAGGCCTTTGCCGTCGGGCTTGCCCCAGACGCGATAGTCATCGTCCATCATCATCAGCGCCTCGACCTGCTCGCGCAGATCCATGTCGAGCGGACGCACATCGCCCGAGGCTGCGGCGCGCGCGGCGATACAGGCGTGGAGCTTGGCGCCGAAGCGATCAGCATCCGCCTGGTCAGCTTCGATATAAAGGAAGCGGCTGGCGACACAGGCTTCCTGGTTCAGCGTCATCACGTCCATCGCGGCGAGGTCGGCAACCGCATCCAGCGTCTCTTCCGACACAAAGGCTTCCCTGCCCACCATCGAGATCGAAGTCTTGGGATCGAAGGAGACCAGCTGGAAGCCCGGCCCGAGATATTTGACGACATTGTTGATCGCGTCGCCGCCACCCCAGGCGACGATCTTGTCGAAATATTGCGGGCGATACAGCACCTGCTCCGTCGCATCGTCGCCGCCACGCCAATAGACCGCCGACATCGACTGCACGATCGGATGATCGGGATCGATAGCCGCCATGGTGCGCAGGATCGCGACCATGGTGAAGGGGTCGCTCGACGACATCTTGAACAGGTTGATCGCCTTGACCATCGCCCCTTGAGCGATCGACTTGACCGCGACGCCCGGCGAATTGCCCGGCAGCACATGGATCAGCCGCGGCGCAAAGGCGCGGACGAAGCTCTTGCGACCGGTGAAATCCTGCTTGGGCACCCAGCCGTCGAGCGCCTTCGGATCGGGGAAATTCTGCTCGACCTCAGCCATCAGCTTGCGCTTGTCGAGATAGGTCGCGGCATAGCGCGCCTGGTTCTCCACCACCGCGCGGGGCAGGATATGCGTTGAGCACATCCGGTCGATGCATTCCTGCATGAAAGCATTGTTCGGATCCATGATGCGCTGGCCGGTTTCGACCAGGAAGTCGATGATCTCCGCCAGCGGCACGTTGAGCAGGGGCGGCACCTCGGTGCGCGGGAAAACCACCAGGTTCAGGTCGATCTTCGGGGTCGCGAAGCTGACGCCAAGATCGCGCGAGCGGTGGATGACATCATTCCCCTCCACCAGCGCGCCGCGCAGGAAGAAAGGGGCGGAGACCGTCGTCGTGCTGCTCAACTCAGTTATCGCGTTCATGCCACACCTCTCACATAGGCATCGACGGTGCCGGCGCAGCCGATCTTGTCGTCGCCTTCAAGATCCGCATAGCGGACGATCGTGTCGCGGATCGTCGGCCCCTTGTTGCCGCAGGCGCAGGGGCTGAAATCGATCGACACCTTGTCGCCGGAGATGACGCCGCCCCAGCGGCCGTCGATCGACAGGTCGAAGAACGCGGCGCGGCCTTCATATTCGCTGCTGGCGATCGGCAACAGCGCATCGCCCTCCTTGTTGAGGATCAGCGGCACCACCCATGGCGGCAGGTGATAGCGCCCACCCGCCCGGCAGCGCGGCATGCCCGAATGCAGCTCCTGCATGCTGTAATTCTGGTAATTGCGCTCGGGTGCGATGTTGAAGGTCTCATAGACGAACTCGCGGTAATCGTCGGGCAGCTTGGCGCGCTTCAGCCCGCCGCCGACATAGATCGAATTCTCCGCGTGAAAGTCCTTCGCGCTATAGCCCATGTCACGCACTGCCTTGGCCACGCTGTACAGGCCGAGCCACAGGCCCGTCACATGGAGCTTGCTCGCGCGCGCCTCGACCACCGCCTGCGCGGCGATGCCGACCGCGTCGTCGACCGCCTTCTGGCGTGCTGCGGACGTCTCCTCGAACTTCTGGATGTCGCCCGGCCGCGCCGTGCCCTCGGCGATCGCCTTGCGCAGCACGACCATGGCGGTGAGGCTGCCCACCGTCATCGGCGGAACCGGATAGGCGAAACGCTCGACCTTCGGGTCCTGCAGCGCCGCGACATAGGCCTCGCCGGTGGCGAGGTTGCGCGGCACATGGGCGACCGCGGCCAGGCCGAAAATGCGCCGGTCCCGCGCCGGCTTGATGCCCGATCCCCAGGAATAGGCAGCGACCGCTTCCTTCTTGCACCATTCCATATCCTGGGCAGAGGCGACGAGCATGGCCGACTTGCCGGTCGTGCCGCTCGAACAGGAGACATAATGGCCGCTCGCCTGGAGCTTGGCGACCCAGTCATCCATGTCGGCGATCCGCGCCGGGTCCTGAGGCGGAACGCGGTGGCTTGAGACTGTGTCGAGCCATTTGCCGAGTCGGTCCCAGCGCTGGTCGGTCAGGAAGCTCTCGGGATAGCTCTTGTACGCGGTGTGCGGGAACAGGAGCTGCACCATATCCTCATGGCTGCGCACCTCGGTCAGGCCGGCTTCCCGCGCGCGGTGGCCGAGCAGCTTGATCGCGTCCTTCCGCTCCTGAAAGCGCTCGTTCACCGCCGCGATCTGGGCGGCGCGGATATCCTCGAAGGGAATGTCGTAGCGATCCTCCGCATCCCTGAGCCCGGTCAGTCGCTCCGCAGCCTCGCCCACAGGATCTTCTCCTTTCCCGTTTCATTCTGTCGGTCTACCATAATGGTACCCGTACGTTTCATTATGAGCGCTTTTCGCTGGAGGACAAGGCAATTCGACATCAGGCCAATGCGGCGGTCGCGCGCCCTCGCGCCGGACGGCCGACTCGCGACCAGCAGGAGCAGCGCCATGAGGAGTTGCTGAATATCGCGCTCGACATCTTCCTGGAGCGCGGCTTCGAGCAGACCACGATGGAGGGGATCGCGACCTGTGTCGGCATGTCGAAGCGCACGGTCTATGCCCGCTACGAAGACAAAGCGGCGTTGTTCAAGGCGGCGGTGATGCGGGCGATTGAGCAGTACACAGTGCCACGCGCGGCGATCGAGGCAGTCGCCACCGACGATCTGGAGGAAACGCTGATGGCGGTCGCGCGCCTCCGCATCGCAAACCTGGCGACACCGGTCGCGACCCGATTGCAGCGTATCCTCAGCGCCCAGTCCTACCGCTTCCCCGAACTCTTCCACGCGGCCTTCGAGCAGGGGGCGGGGCCGGCGATCGACTTTCTGGCGGATCTGTTCGAGCGCCACACAGCGTCGGGTGAGATCGATGTTGCCGAACCGCAACGCGCCGCCGCGGCTTTTCTGGGGCTGGTCGTGGGCGGCCCGGCGCGGCTGATCGTCTCGGGCAACATGCCGGATGAAAGCGAAATCGAAACGCGGATTCGCTTTGCGACGGGCCTGTTTCTCAACGGCGTTCGCCGCCGCTGATCTTGGGTGGGCTCCCGGCTTCATCGGATCGAACGTACATGGCGCGTGAATTTCACGTGCATTGGGCAGCGACCCGTAACACCATGGGCGGGCCGGGAGGCGCCCTCGAACACAGGCGGGACGATGATGCGAAAGATCGATGCCCTAATCCTGGCGATAGTGGCGACAGGCCCGATTACGTCTCATGCAGCGGACGCCTGTACGGTCATCACCATCGCGCCGGACGAAGCATCGAGGTTGGTGTGGGCTTGCCGGTCCGCGATGGTGCCGCCGAATGACTTCAATCGCGGCTATTGCCAGGGGTATATAGATTCGAAACTCAGGCGGCTTTCGAAGCAGAAAATCGCGATGATCGTTGCGCGGATGAACGCGCGTCACGAGCAATTCGGACTAGGCATGATGGTCGAGATCACGAAGATCATCCAGTCGAACCGGTTCAATGATCGATATTTTGGTGAGTTCAGGAGCGGCTCTCCCGGCTGGGCTTCCGCCGATGCCGTGCTCGATTATATCATCGACAATCTGCTATACACTGAGCAGCCATGATGCTGGCCCAAGCCATGACGCGGCTCGAGCGATGATGATCAGGCCAGCGAGAAACCTATCCCGATGGGCAATCCTCATCGCTGCATTATTGGTGATCATTCCCGCACTTGCCGGACTCTCCGGATGTCATTCCGGATATACGGTCGCCGATGGCAAGCTCATTCAGGGCGACTGCAACAGGGATTTCATCATCGGAAAGGCGCAATTCCCCCAGGCGAATGCGCTCAAACGCCTTCTTGCGGAGCGAAAGATCGACAGATGGCGGGATCTGTCTTTCAGAAGCTGGGCCTGGAATGAGGAACGCTATATCACCTACCCCGATGCACGTCTCGATCGGAGCGGCGCCCGTATCGAACTCATTGAGGTCTATCTTCGCGGCGAGAAGATGCTCGAGATGAGGATGCCCGTTCTGGTACTTGAGCATTACGGCATCAGCCTGTCGGCGCCAAGGCAGCGCTACGTCAGTTGCCTCGAGCTGCAGAATAAGGACTTCACAGACTATTTGTGACGCCCTGATTCATCCCGGGACACAGCATCATCGCACCCGTCAGGCCCCATCCTCCGCCCCAACATCCCGGATCACCACCGATCCCGATCGCTGGTCGACGATGATATCCTCCACATAGGGATCATACGCGTCTTCGGTCCCAAGCCGCTCCCGCCGCTTCGCGGCGCGCTCGTGCGCGTCCCGCTCGATCACATTGAAGATCGCCAGCTGCGCCCGCTTCTGCTCATGTTCCGCCGCCTGCACCATCGCGGCCCAGCGCTCCTGTGCGCGCTGGTTGCCGTTCAACGCAGCCATACCGAGGGCGCGGAACACAGCCTGGTTCATCGACAGGCTGAGGACCGTGTCGCCCTCGCGCACCTCGACTGGCCGGTAAGCTTCGTCGAGGATCATCTGCCGGGTCGGCTCATTCGAGCCTCGCAGCCGGTCGCCCGGCGCGCCGGAACGGCGTGGCCTGCCCGCTGGGTTGCCCGATCGCCCTTTGCGGAACTGGTATTCGACCGGCGGCATACCCGGCCCGGTGCGACCGTCGGTCTCGTCGCTCGATTCAAACTTATGCTCGGTCATGTCAGTCCTTCCGATGATGAAGAACCGCATAAAAGCCGATTTCACGCTGCTGTTGAATCAAGCCACCCTGATCCGCGAAAGGCCGCTCCCTGTTAATTCCAACACGCCACCCTG
>Ga0307508_10000501_pt1 | contig 46845 bp, 41 predicted proteins | sample 9_EM_MG_FD_203089 | JGI IMG/M metagenome (GOLD analysis project Ga0307508, IMG submission 203089) | Populus trichocarpa ectomycorrhiza microbial communities from riparian zone in the Pacific Northwest, United States - 9_EM | ecosystem: Host-associated > Plants > Roots > Unclassified | place... | reverse complement strand
AGATCGACAAACCGCCCCCGGTCAACCCGAGCAAGCCCCAAATGCGATGCTCCCAAGATCAGCTGGACCTCTCCTATGCTTGAGTTTTCCCCGGACAGCCCTGCCGCAAGCGGGGAGAGGCAAGGGAAAGTGCCGAATGCGGAAGAGGCCATCCTCACCCTCCCTGCCGCGGCGTGATGATCTCGATCTCGTCGCCGTTGCGGAGCGCGGTCTCGGCCCAGCGGCTCCGCGGCACCACGTCGAAGTTTACCGCGATCGCGAAATGGCTGCCTTCGTAGTCCAGCTCGCGCAGCAGCGCATCGACGCTTGCAGATCCAATCTCGCGCGGCTCACCGTTGACGATCACGCGCATTGCATCACCTCATTGTCGATCTGGCCGCGCTCGACATAGCCGAGCACAAGCTCGGCGAGCGCCGGCGCGATCAGAAAGCCGTGGCGATAGAGCCCGTTGACCGCAAGCTTGCGGTCGCGCACGGTGATGCGCGGCAGATTGTCGGGGAAGGCGGGCCGAAGGCCTGAGCCGAACTCGAGAATGCGCGCTTCGGCGAACGCCGGATGCACCGCGTAGGACGCGCCCAGCAGCTCCAGCGCCGAGCGCACGCTGACGCCGGAATCCTCGGCTTCGATCGAGGTTGCGCCCAGCATGAACAGATTGTCCTCGCGCGGGATGACATAGAGCGGCCAGCGCGGATGGATCAGGCGCACCGGGCGCGAAAGTCTCACCTCGGCGGTCTCGATCAGGATCATCTCGCCCTTGACCCCGCGCAAGGAGGGCTCGTCCTTGCGCGCGGCGAGCCCGCGGCAATCGATCACGATGCCGTCGAGATCCTCAGCCCGGACCTCGCTGTTGAACTTCACGGTGCCGCCGGCGGCGATGATGCGCGCGTGCAGTTGCGGCAGCACCCGGCGCGGCTCGACGTGGCCCTCGGTCGGGAAGAACAGGGCGTCGCGGAACCGGCCCTCAAGCGAGGGCTCGAGTTCGGCGAGACCAGCCGCGTCGAGCCGCCGATGGCCCGAGGTGCGGCGGGCGAAAAGTTCGAAATCGCCGCGGTCGCGCGCATGCGCCACAACCAGCGAGCCGTTGAACGGGGTGTCCGGCAGGGCCTGCCGCCACAGCTCGAGCGAGCGCAGGCCGAGGCGGCTGATGACCGGCTCGGCGACCTCGCTCTCACAAAAGGGCGCCAGCATGCCGCCGGCCCAGTGGCTGGTGGACAGCGTCATCTCGGCGTCACTGCGTTCGTGCAAGGTGACATCGTGGCCGGCCTGCGCAAACAATAAGGCTTGCCAGGCGCCGGCAATGCCCGCGCCGATGATCGAGACGGGGGAATCCCCCCGCGGCCTCCTGGTCTGGTACATCCCTGTCCCTTCGCCGGCATGACCCGGATCAGGTTCAAAGGGTCACCGCGCTTTCCCGGCGAACTCGGCCGGAACCCGCGATATCTCAGCTCCCACTCGGAGCTCCCCTCGGAACGCCGCCAATGTAGGCCGATACGCCTGCGTGTCAACGCACCTGTGGCGGGTTTGCAGTGCACCAGTCTGGAACGAGAATGCAGAGCCAGCGGTCGAATCACCAAGGTTTGGCGGTTCACCGAGCCTGATGCGCGTGCGCGTGTTCCAGCCGCTGGCGCTTGGCGACGTAGTAATAGCCGACCGTATAATAATGCATGGCTCGGGCGTGATCGCCGCCGGCGGCGCGATAGGCGCCGGCAAGGTATCGAACGCCATAGGCGAGGTTGGTGTCGGGATCGCGCAATCCGGCAGCGTCGCCGCTGTAGCCGAGGCTCCGCGCGGTCGCGAGTTTGATCTGCATCAGGCCGATGGTTCCGCCGCGTCCGATCAGATCGGGCTGGTACCGGCTCTCCTTCAGGATCACGCGATGCACCAGGGTTTCCGGCACATTGTTGGCGTTGGCATGAACGGCAACAAGTTTATCGAGCTCGGCGTGGCCGGCCCTGACGCTCGCCGGCGAGGATAGCGCTGCCATGACTGTGAGCCATGCCAGCGATAACAGTCGTTTCATTTACAAAAACCGTCCCTCCCCAGGGCACGCGTGACTGCACGCGCCCCCTTTACGCACTGTGATTGTTGCAATCGCCGGGCGATGATGTGACAAAATCCTGATTTTCTCGCGAGTTCCCGCCACGTGCGAGGAGAAAATGCCACGAAAAAAACGCGAATGCAATTCAAAGCAAACACGCCAGAGTTGATTTGTCGCTGACGACAACTCTGTCCCACTCGGATACATCAAAACCAACGGCATGAAAATTGGATCCGGTTTTCCCTGTCGCTAACAAGCGCCAATGGCGCCTGCGGGAAGATCATGTTCAAACAAAAAATCAAGGGAGCGAGCCATGGCGCGATCAGCTGCGGGTCAATTGCCTAGACAAAATCCCTGTGCCCAGTGCGGCAGGCCGATCGCAGCACCCGACTGGATCGAAGCAAGCGCGGGGCGGACGGCCTATCTCTGGTCTTGCCAGGCCTGCAACTACCGGTTTGAGGCGATCGCGATCTTCGACGATCCGGACCTCGGCCAGGAGCCGCTCGCGGCCTGACGCGCGGGGATGATCCGGACAAGTCGGAAACGATTCCGCTTGGCCGACAAACGCGGTACGCGCTGGCGCTGAGATCACGCAGCCGGGCGCTGCACCTGCTGATACGCCGGCAATCGCATGCGGACCACCAATCCCTGCGGTTGTCGGTCGTGCAGCGACAGCTTGCCGCCGTGCGCCACGACGATGGCATGCGCGATGGAAAGGCCGAGGCCGAATCCCGTTGCGTCGTCCATGTTGCGGGCATTGTCGCCGCGCGCGAATGGTTCCAGCATGTTGGTCTTGTTGGCATCGGAAATGCCAGGACCGTCATCCTCGACATCGATGACCAGGCTGTCCGGCGACACCGTGAGGCGGACGACGACATCGGCCCCGAACCGGACCGCGTTTTCCACGAGATTGGTGACACAGCGAAGCAGGTCGTCGGGGCGCGCGGTGGCCATCGCATGGCCAGGCCCGGCATAGATCACCTTGTGTCCCATGTCGGCGAACTGATCCGCCACGAGCTGCAGTGTACTCACGATATCGACCAGCGTCGTCGGTTCGAGCTTGCGTCCGTTGCGCAGGAAGGACAGCACGGATTCCAGCATCGACCGCATCTGGTCGAGATCGGCGAGCATGCGGCCGCGCTGGACCTCGTCCTCGATGAATTCGCTGCGCAGGCGCATGCGTGTGATCGGTGTGCGCAGGTCGTGACTGATCGCGGCCAGCATCCTGGTGCGGTCGTCGATCAGGTCGGTGATGCGCTTGCGCATGCGATTGAGCGCCTTGGCAAGCGAGCGGATTTCTTCGGGCCCCCGTTCGGGCAGCGCAGCAGCTTCGCCGTCGAGGCTGAAGCTCTCGGCGGCCTTGGCAAACGAGGTCAGCGGCGCGGTCAGGGTGCGGGCGGCCCACAGACCGAGCAAGGTCACGCTGATGACGGCAGACAACAGCGTGATCATCCACGGACTGCCCCAGATCGGGGGCGAGGGCCGGTCGTTCGGAATTGGTGCGGAGATCATCGCGCCGTCGGGGAGCACGATGCCGATCCTGCGCACGGTATCGCCCGGCGCCAGCATGAAGATCCGATAATCCGGGCCGAGACGTCGATACAAATTGTGCATATGGGGCACGTCTCGTTCCATGACCGCGGACACGGAATCAGGCGACAGCTCCTGGATGTCGAGCTGCGGGAAGGCGCGCGCGATGTCGGCCGACAGCCGCGGCCGCTCCGACAGCGGCGCCGTCCCGAGCAGGCGTATCGCGGTCGCAAGCTGGGTTGGCCTGGAATCGTTCGAGGGAGGCGGCTGGTCCGGCCGGTGAAACAGGAAGGCCACCGTGATCATCGTGTGCAGTGCGACGATCGATGCGACCACGAGTGCCGCGATCTGCCCGCCGATCCCCCTCGGCTTGAGAAAGCCGGGCCACTTCATGGTTGAAGCTTCATGACGGCGCCTCCTCTCAGGAACCCGAGGACCGGCCGTTAGCGCCGGTACCGATCACTTCGACCAGCGGCGTGAACATGTAACCGCCGGAGCGCACCGTCTTGATCATGGTCGCTTCCTCCGGATCGGGTTCGATCTTGCGCCTGATACGGCTGACCAGCACGTCGATGCTGCGCTCGAACGACCCGGCGTTGCGTCCCTGGGTCAGATCGAGCAGGCTTTCGCGCGACAGCACGCGGCCGGAGCGCTCGCAGAACACGCGCAACAGATCGAATTCGGCGCTGGTCATCGCGACCCGCGCACCGTCGGGATTGCGCAATTCGCGCAGGCGGAAATCGATCCGCCATCCCAGAAAGGACAGCGCGGTCGCGCCTTCGGTGGCGCTCGCCGTCCAGGCCACGGCCTGGCGGCGCAGCACCGCGTTGATTCTGGCCAGCAGTTCGCGCGGATTGAACGGCTTGGCGAGATAGTCGTCGGCGCCCATCTCGAGGCCCAGAATGCGATCGACATCCTCGCCGCGCGCCGTGAGCATGATGATTGGTATCTGCGATTCGGCGCGCAGCTTGCGGCACAGGCTGAGGCCGTCTTCGCCCGGCAGCATGACATCGAGAATGACCAGGTCGACGCGGTGGCTGGTCATGGTCCGGGTCATTTCGCGACCGTCGGTCGCGGTCGTTACGTTGCAGGCGTGGTTACGCAGATATCTGGCGATCAACGTCCGCGTCTCGCGGTCGTCCTCGACGACAAGGATGTTCGGTGATGCTTGATTCATGGGGCATAGTTGTCGACGATCACGAGGGCGACAACAAGGATTTTTGTTTCCGATTGTTTCCCGCAGACTCTTCGAAACGGCGGGCAACAAGAGCCCGCCGCGGCGACAAGGTCTCATTAAGGTCGCAAACCCTATCGTCGAGATCACGCAAGGCAAACTCCCGGAGCCAACATGACCTCGATCTCGGCGTTCTCTACCAGCATCTATCAGTCGCCTCTGCAGAAGCTGCAGGCCGAATTGCAATCGGAGGTCAATTCCGGCGCGATCAGTTCGTCGGACCAGTCCGCGCTGTCCTCGGCGCTGACCGATATCGACTCGGCACTGCAATCGAGCCAGACCAGCGGCACCAAGGGGGCACCCGGCGATCTGAAATCGAAGATCGACAATCTGATTTCGAACGAAGTCTCCAGCGGCAAGTTGACCAGCGATCAGGCGAGCGAACTGAAGGGCGTGTTCAAGGCGGCGTTTGCGAACGGCCCCGGTGGCACGGGCGGTCCCGGCGGCCCGCCGCCTCCCGACAACTCGTCATCGACCGACGACACGTCATCGACGGACGGCACCAGCAGCTCCTCGAGCAGCAGCTCCACCGAGGACATTCTCAAGCAACTTCTCGCCTTGCTGCAGAGTACGCAGTCCTCGACATCGTCGTCCTATAATTCAACCGGCAGCTCGAGCTCCCAGAGTTCGTCAACGTCGGCGCTGCTGGTCGACTACAAGACGTGAGCCGTTTCGCGATGCGGGATACTCCGGTTCCATGGAACTGGTGCGAGGCTGCGGCGGAATAGTCAGCGATCGGAACGGAACAGCGCGCGCACCAGCGGGTTTTCTTCTCACCAGTTTCTGACCAGGGAGAAGAACCATGCGCATCAGATATATTACGACCGGCCTTATCGGCTCGGCGTTGCTTGCGTCTGTGGCGTTTGCGGAACAACCGACGACCACCACCGCCAATCCCGGCGATACCACGAAGACCGTCGCAACCGACACATCGTCGCAGGGCGACTGGCGGGCCTCGAAGATCGTCGGACTGCGTGTGTACAATGAGAAGAACGAGAGTGTCGGCGCGATCAACGATCTGTTGACCGACAAGAGCGGCAACATCAAAGCCGTGGTGATCGGCGTCGGCGGCTTCCTCGGGATGGGCGAACATCTCGTGGCCATTGCCTTCGACAAGGTGAAGTTCGTGAACGAGCCGATCGTCACAGCCGTGGACTCGACCATGCCGCCGAGTCCGGCCGGTAACCGTCCGGGATCGACGACAACGGTCGGCAACGCCGCCGGCACCAGGATGGCGCCACCCCCGTCGACGACCTCGGACGCCAAGCAGTGGTATCCCGATCACGCGGTGTTCGATGCCACCAAGGACGAGCTCAAGGCGATGCCCGAGTTCAAATATTCGAGCTGATGCCGCATCGATCAGGCGCTGCCCGCAACAAACGCGGGCAGCGCTGGCAATGACAAAGGCGCCCCGATCCACCGGGCGCCTTTGTCATGTGCCCGCATCGTGGGTGCGCAAGTTGCAGACAATCCCCGCTGTCATGACATCAGCCGAAACCGCCGTGGTTGTGTCTCTTGACAGAAAGTCTACATATATGGAATATGAGGCATGCCGCGGAAACCGAACAACTCCCGCCAGACCCGAGCTTTGCTGGCAACGTTCCTTGACCGTTCGCAGATATGGCGCCACGGCTACGACCTCTCGAAGGAGACGGGCCTGAAATCGGGCACGCTCTATCCCGTGCTGATGCGCCTGAGCGAGCAGGGCCTGTTGGAATCCCGCTGGCAAGACCCCGAGCGTCCGGGGCTTCCGCCCCGCCACGCATACCGATTGACGTCATCTGGATTGGCGCTTGCGCGCGAGCAAGCTCGCACCGAAGCGGTATCAGTGGTGAGCGATCCCTCTGGAGCCCTTGCATGAGCGCGGGGGTGAGCCGGTGGCGGCGGATCGCTCTGAAGGTTGTTGGGCATGCGTCATGGGTGCTGCCTGGCGCACGGTCAGGTTGGGCCGACGCCATGCAGCACGAGCTTGACTACATCGAGGACGATCGGGCCGCCCTGCGCTGGGCCATCGGCTGCGTCACGGCAAGCTATTCGGCGCGGCTCGCGGCTTTGCCGCGGCTGCGCTGGCGGGTTTCGTCGGCGCCAGTCTTGGCAGGCAGCATGCTGCTCTTCATTGCCATGGCACTGCAGGGACATGCCAGCGACGAGGCATCGCTTCCTGCCTTCGACGAGACGACCTGCGATCTGCCCGACATGACGCCGGACATTCGACCCAGACTGCGATGCGGCACGGTCCGCGTGCCCAGAGACCACGCTCGCGCCGATAGCGGCAGCTTCGCGCTGGCCGTCGTCGTGATCAGGAGCGCGCAGCAGCCCTCGCTGCCCGACCCGGTTGTCTATGTCAGCGGCGGCCCCGGCAATCCGCTCACCGTCTATGCCGCCTATCAGGCGCGGAATCCCTACGCTCCTCGCCGCGATCTGATCCTCGTCGACCAAAGAGGAACCGGCCGCTCGGAGCCTGGTCTCTGTCCGGACCTCAACAGCACACTCCTGGAAGCGACCCTCGCTGTCGCGGCGGAAGATACTGCCGATGTGATGGTCAAGCGCCGTGCCGCCTTCATCGCCTGCCGCAACCAGGCGATCCGGCGCGGCATCGATCTGACGGATTTCGGCACCAGCGTGACGGCCGAGGATTTCGAGTGGGTCAGGCAAGCGCTCGGGATCGAGCGCTGGAATGTTTACGGCGAGTCCTATGGGACCACCGTCGCCATGACCTTGCTGGCGCTGCACCCCGGCGCGGTTCGCTCGGCCGTGCTCGATTCCGTCTATCCGCCGGATCCGATGCCGCTGTGGTCGACGGTCGTGCGCGACGCTCGCGACGCCTTGTTTGCGAACTGCGCGCGGGACGAAGCTTGCTCCACCTCGTTTCCCGACCTCGCCGCAACCTATCGGGAGACGCTCGATCGGCTCGACCGGCACCCTTTGATCGTCGACGTCCAGCCGCAGCTGCGACAACCCGATGATCAGGTGCGGATGACGGCGCCCTTGTTCGAAGTCCTGGTCAGCCGGCTGCTCTATTTTCCGACCGCCTATCCGACGTTGCCGCGGGTCATCCAGTCCGTGCACGACGGCGATGCGCGCGGCCTCGGCGGCCTCATCGCGTCGGAACTGGCAGCCGCGACGACGGCGAACCGCGCCACCAACGCTGCCGTCGAATGCCGGGATCGCCCGCATTTGCGCAATCCGCTCCCGGCCGGTGCCGAAGCGCTCGACCGCATGCAATTATACGGCGTTTGCGAAATTTGGTCAGATCTTGGACCTGCACCGCGCGTTCCAGCGGACACCAGCGTGCCAACCCTGATGCTGGCCGGCCAATTCGATCCCGTAGCGGGGCCATCCTCAAGCCGCCATGTTGCCGCGCTGATCGGCCGCAACGCGCGCCTGGTCGAATTTCCCCTTGCCGGTCACAACGTCAGGCATTTCAGCCCTTGCGGAGCCAGGATCGCGGCGGATTTCATCGACCATCCGGAGCTGGTGCCGGATGTATCGTGTGCCGATCGAAATCCACCGATCCGTTTCGTCTCAAAAGCGCAGATGCCCTGAGCGTTGCCCGGGCAAGAGCCCTTCTTGTCTGCGCGAAAGGCGCGGGACGGTGCGGAGCAGCCGATGAAAGAGAAGCCAATGAGCGTGTCGACCTTGGAAGGACGCCGACAAGGCGGATTCGCTGAAACCCTCCGCGTAATCGCGCAGGCGCTGATCATCGCGCTGGTCTTTCGCACCTTCCTGTTCCAATCCTTCAACATTCCATCAGGGTCGATGGAAGCGACGCTGCTGGTTGATGATTACCTGTTTGTCTCGAAATTCAGCTACGGATTCACCCATTACTCGTTGCCTTTCTCACCATCCATATTCTCCGGGCGCGTTTTCGGGTCGCAACCCAACCCCGGCGACGTCGTGGTGTTCCGGCTGCCGAGGGACGACTCGATCGATTTCATCAAGCGCGTGATCGGTCTGCCCGGCGACCGGATTCAGATGATCGACGGGCTGCTGCATATCAACGGCACAGCGGTCAAGCGCGAGCGCGCGGACGACTACATCGACAACGACGAGGGTCTGCACCCGATCCGCGTCAAGCGCTGGCGCGAGACCTTGCCGAACGGCGTCAGCTACTACACGCTCGATCGCATCGAAGGCTCTCAATACGACAACACGGAGCCTTACATTGTGCCGCCCGGGCATTTTTTCGTGATGGGCGATAACCGTGACAATTCCCTCGACAGCCGGGTCCCGCCTACGAGCGGCGGGGTCGGTTATGTGCCGTTTGAGAATCTCATCGGCCGAGCCAACATCATCTTCTTCTCGATTGGCGACGGCGAGCCTGCTTGGCAAGTGTGGCGCTGGCCGTTGTCGCTGCGTTGGAGCCGCCTGTTCACGATTATTCGATGAACCGCACCGCGCAGGCCGGCGGCGAGCTGGAAGATCGGCGCTCGATCGGACCCACAGCTCGCCCCTGACCGGTGAGCAGATCAAATCCGGCGGCAAGGAACTGATCAGCTTCGAGGTTTGGCGGAAGCAAGACAATGAAACGCCGACTCAAGGTGGACTTGCTGTGGCGGGAGCGACCTCGACACGCCCGGGCCCTATTCTAGAGCGGGATGAGCTACGACGGAAGTGCGCTCCCTCTCCCGCTTGCGGGGGAGGGCTGGGGTGGGGGTGCTTCCGTTAAACGCACTGGTCGAAAGGATAGACCTTCCCCCACCCGCCGCGCTCTACCGAGCGCGTCGACCTCCCCCGCAAGCGGGAGAGGTGCAGCGAACCTGTTGAAATGTCGATCCAACCAAGAGTCATCACGCCCTAGAGTTCCGGCAGCTTGCTCACATAGACGTTGATCTCGCCCGCGGCCTCCGCGATGACGCGCAGCGTCTTGGAATCGAAGGCGATGTCGGCGAGCCTGAGGCTCGAAATCGCCGCCTCGACCCGGACGCCGTTCTCGTTCTTCTGGAAGTCGGCGATGGCTTCGGCGATCTTGTTCTGCGCGCTGATGGCAAACGGCTTCAAGTCGACGGTGGCCTTCTCGTAGAGCGCCCTTTGCAGATGCGGCATCACGGCGCGCGCCGCGGTGCCGAGCAGGCCGAACGCCGCCTCGGATTCGACCGCGATTTCGACGTTGCCGAGCCGCAGCGTCTGCTGCCCCGGGTCGAACTGGGGCACGCCCCAGATGTGCACGGTGGCCTCCGCGCCGAACCCGAAGAAGCTCTTCTTCTCCTTGGCGCGCACCAGAAGCGAGATCAGGAGCCGCTGGCCGGACGCGGCCACGCTGGCGTGTTTCACGGTCACATCGACGGAGCCCGAGCCGTCTTCCGGAAAGGTCCTCCCGGTCAGCTGGGCTTCGACGATCTTGTTCAATTCGGTGAACGGGATGTCGATCGGCACGGCAATCCTGACGCCACCCAAGGTCGGGGGGATGATGGTGATCTTGTCGGGAAACGGGCAGTCCGGCTTGGTCTGTGCCGTGGTGATGCGGGTCTCCGCCTCGATGCCGATGGTCAGCGTCACGGCAGAGGAATCGACGTGCGGCTGTGCTGCGATCGCGCGCGTCGGCCGCAGCTCCAGCCAAAGCCCGGACGTCGCGCCGATCGCGCCGGTTGCGCCGGCTCCCTGCAGCGGCACCGAGCGGCAGGCCTTGACCCATTGCGCCTGCGCGCTTCGCAGCAAGGTCTGGTCGGCACGGATTCGGTCGCCCACGGCGTTGAGCTGTTCGCCCACGGTCTTGTCGATCAGCGGTTTGACCTGCGCCGGCACGTTGACGCGTGCGCCTGCAACCGAAATGTTGGTGTCGCCCAGGGTCACCTTGGCGCCCAGATTCGGCTCGATGTGCCAGGCGGCGGCGAGCCTGGGCCGTGCGGTGATGATGACGCTGCCCTTGATCTCGGCGTTGGCATTGAGCGACTTGATGTTGACGCTGCCGATCTGCTTGGCGGCATTGGCGCCGAGCAGGCTGCCGAGTGCGTCACCGACCGCGCCGGTCGCCTTCGACGACAGCGAGCCCGTGACGTTCAGCTTTCCGGTCAGAGGCGTCGTGAGTGACAATACATCGTCGGCGCCGGTTGCCGTGATCGGCCCCCGGGAGGCGGTCCAGCCGATATCGGCGTTGTGCAGCACCTGCGAGACCGGGTTGCTGGCCTTGCCGGCGAAGTCGCGCGGCGCGCTGCGGTCAGCGATCTCGCTGATGGCGCCGAGCGTCACCGCGATCGGCGCAATGATCACGGAGCTGCGCGAGGCGGGCGGCAGCGGCGGCAATTCGGCAATGGCCGGTCCCGGTGTGGTGGGCGGCGACAGAAAGTTCATTGCCGTCAGGCTGATCAGAAAAAAGGCCGTCACCGCGACGGCTGTGAGCAGGACGATGCCAAGTCGGGTCGGTCGTCTGATGGTGCCGAGATGTCTGGTAATGCCGCCGAGATGTCTGGTCAGCTGCAGTCCCAGACGCTGCGCTGGCGGCTGCGACGTTCTGAGCCGTGCCAGCATGCGCAATGCGGCCTCGGCCTCTTCGATCTGGTCCGACCCCTCGGCGGGCGAGGACTGGTTCGGCAGAGTGTCAGATCTGGCATCTAACCAGGAAGGCCTCCGGCGAACGGGGACGCGCCCCGATCTGCGCAAGATCGATTCCCAAAGGGATGCAAATTTCGAAAGCAGATCACCCATCTAACAGTTGAGTCTACAGGGCCAGCCGAGGCCGCGCCAGTGCGTCCCGTCCGCAACGGGCCGTCCTCCACCATGACCAAGGGGTGGCCAAAAAGTACCTGCATCGCGCCAAATGGAGCAAAGTTCTGCAACAAAAATGGCGCGGACGGACCGCGCCATGTTTCAACCAATTTAATGCCGGCACGCAGCGTTGTTAACTACGAATTGTCGGCTCGGCGATCCATCGGCAGCACGATGACCCTGGTGCCGACATTGACCCGCGCATAGAGGTCGGCAACGTCTTCGTTGGTCAAGCGGATGCAGCCGGACGATACGTGGGTGCCGATGGTTTCGGGCGCGTTGGTGCCGTGGATGCGGTACACCGTGCCGCCCAGATACATCGCCCGTGCACCGAGCGGGTTGCCGGGGCCGCCGGCCATGTGGCGCGGCAGATAGGGTTGGCGCGCGATCATCTCGGGCGGCGGGGTCCAGTCCGGCCACTCGGCCTTCTTGGTAATGTTCTGCACGCCCGACCAGGTGAAGCCGTCGCGTCCGACGCCGATCCCGTAACGGATCGCCTGGCCGCCGCCGAGCACGTAGTAGAGATAGGTGTTCGGCGTATCGATGATGACCGTGCCGGGCGCCTCGCGGGTGGCGTAGCTGACGATCTGGCGTCGCAGGCGGGCCGGCATCTCGATAACAGCGCCTTCATCTTCCGACGGAGCGGCCTGCTCGGTCGGCGGGGCAACCTGCATCGGCGGCGCCAGGAAGAACGGGAACAACTGCGGCGGCGGAGCGGCTGCGGCCTGGCCGGACAATGCGATCGCGGCAATTGCAAATGCGCCAAGGGCGGCACCAAGGGTGGCGGCGCGGCGGGATGTGAGCTTGGATGCAATGAGATTAAGCATGGATCGTCCCCTGTCATCGCCGGTTGATCGGCTTGTTAAGTACCTCGCCTAAGTACTTGGGCGCCGTTTCAGCGCTCCGTTGCCCTGAACCGTTAGAGGGGAATGGCTTCGGGACGTTTGCTTGGCCCCGGCAAAAAGGTTTCGTCGCGGTAAGAATTGTTTCATGACGGTTTCGCGACGACCGTCGCGCTAAACGTTGGAAAAACTTCTCTCGACAATTCGATGACGTCACACGTTTGAAATATCCATCGACCAACGTCCGGACTTGAGAATCATTTCAACTCTCAGGTCCCCCAATATGCGGATTTTAATCGCAACCGATGCCTGGCATCCGCAGGTCAATGGCGTGGTGCGCACGCTGACCTCGCTCGCCCGCGCGGCGGCAACGCTCGGCTCCGAGGCGGTCTTCCTGACCCCGGAAGGCTTTCCCTCGCTCGGCGTGCCGACCTATCCCGGATTGCGCATCGCGCTGCCGAACCGGGGCGAGATCGCGCGACGGGTAGAAGCCGCCGCGCCCGAGGCCATTCACATCGCCACCGAAGGTCCGATCGGTTGGGCGGTGCGCGGCTACTGCCGACGCCACAGGCTCGCCTTCACCACCTCCTACACCACGCGCTTCCCCGAATACGTCTCGGTCCGCACCGGCATTCCCTTGAGCCTCGGCTACGCGGTGCTGCGCCAGTTTCATTCCGCGGCGGCCATGACCATGGTCGCCACCAACTCGCTCAGGCAGGAGCTTGGCCACCGCGGCTTCAAGAAGCTCGGCTTCTGGACGCGCGGCGTCGATACCGATCTGTTCCGGCCCGACGAGCCGGCGGTGCTCGATCTGCCGCGGCCGGTGTTCATGACGGTCGGCCGGGTTGCGGTCGAGAAGAATCTCGAGGCGTTCCTGGCGCTGGACTTGCCCGGCTCCAAGGTCGTGATCGGCGACGGACCGCAGAAGGCGGAGCTCGAGCGCCGCTTTCCGCGGGCCAAATTTCTCGGCGAGAAGACCGGCAAGGATCTGACCGCGCACATGGCGGCGGCCGACGTGTTCGTTTTCCCGAGCCTGACCGATACGTTCGGCGTGGTTCAGCTCGAAGCGCTGGCCTGCGGCACTCCGGTTGCCGCCTTTCCGGTAACCGGGCCGCTCGATGTGATTGCCGACCATCCGATCGGCGCGCTCGATACCGATCTGCGCAGCGCCTGCATGCGCGCGCTGCCGATGTCGCGCGAAACCTGCCGGAGCTTTGCCCTGCAACGTTCCTGGGAGAACAGCGCCAGGCAGTTCATCGGCAATCTTGCCGAGCTGCAGCCGAGCCGCGTCCCGCGGACCGCCCCGCTCTGGGCGGACAGGCGCCCGGCCCGCAGCTAGGGCATGCCCAAGCAAGGACATGAGATCATGATCCGGGGATCACGGTCTTGCAGCAACATGACGAGGAAGTGAGAAGTTGACATGGCAGAAATTATGAAGCTTGACGGCACGAGGCAGCTGGACTTCGACCGCGAAATGGTCGAGCAGGCCTATGACCGCTGGGCGCCCGTTTACGACCTGGTGTTCGGCGGGGTCTTCAGCAAGGGCCGCGATGCCGCCATCCAGGCGACCAACAAGATCGGCGGCCGCGTGCTCGAAGTCGGTGTCGGCACCGGCATTTCGCTCCCGCTCTATGCGCCCCATCTTCGCATCTTCGGAACCGATATTTCGGAGGCGATGCTGAAAAAAGCGAAGCAACGCGTCGACGAACTGCGGCTGAAGAACGTCGAGGGCCTCGCGGTGATGGACGCCGAGAAGCTCGAATTTCCGGACGACTCGTTCGACGTCGTGATGGCGCAATATGTCGTCACCGCGGTGCCGAATCCGGAAGTTGCGCTCGACGAGTTCGCCCGCGTGCTGCGGCCGGGCGGTGAACTGATCATCCTCACGCGCGTCAGCGCCGATGCCGGCATGCGCCGCTTCATCGAGCAGCAACTGCAGCCGGTGGTGCGCCGGCTTGGTTTCCGGACCGCCGAGTTCGCCTGGTCGCGCTACACCAGCTGGCTTGCCGGCGCCACGGGCATGGAATTGGTGGAGCGCCGCCTGATTCCGCCGCTCGGCCACTTCTCGCTGGTGCGTTTCCGCAAAATCGAAGTCGCTGTCGCCGCCTGATTCGGTTCGCGCCAGCGCGGCGCGTGGTCCGATGCGAACGTCATATTCGCCCCTGGCTGCAAAGTGGTATGTGACAATATGATGATGTCACATACCGGACATCGAATTCATGTAATCTGATCCCGACTCATTCTTGGGGAATAAATAAAATGATCAAGAACTTCCTGGAGCAGCTGCGCATCCAGCGCTGGGACGACCATCGCTACTATCACCACAGCCGGATCAACCAGAGCCTGCACTTCGTCAGCGCCGTTAGCTTCATGGCTGGTTATGTCATGATGTTCTTCGATCCCATGGTGTCGGCGCTGATCGGCTGGCTGGTCTCGATGACCTCCCGTCAGGCCGGGCATTTCTTCTTCGAGCCGCGGGGATATGATCACATCAACCAGGCGAGCCACGAGCACAAGGAAGAGATCAAGGTCGGCTACAATCTGCGGCGCAAGGTCGTGCTGATGACGATCTGGGCGCTGTCGCCGCTGGTGCTGTACGCCGATCCGACGCTGTTCGGAATCTTCACCCCATGGACCTCGCCGGCCGATTTCATGCGGCAGGTTGCCAAGATCTGGCTGGTGGTCGGCGTCGGCGGGCTGTTGTTCCGCACCGTGCACCTGTTCTTCATCCGCGACGTCGAGACCGGCCTCGTCTGGATGACCAAGATCCTCACCGATCCCTTCAACGACTTCATGCTCTACCACAAGGCGCCGCTGGCGCTTCTGCGCGGCGAGCTGATCGATCCCGGCCTCGATATCCTGGAACACGACGGGCTCGAAGAGCAGCACGCCTGAACGCCTGCATCTGTACAACCGGTCTTCGTCATGCCCGGGGCTTTCCCGGGCATCCACGTTTTTGGCGGTATCGCGAACAGTGCTGTGGATGGCGGGCATTTCGAAGGCGCAGTGGCTTTGATGGAATCGGCCTCTCAGCGGGCTCACTGCACCTCTCCCGCTTGCGGGGGAGCAAAGGCCGCAGTCGGCGGCCGTCCTAAAATAAGTAGAACGCCGAAGCTGTGCTTCGGCTATGGCGCTCAGAAGAGCGCGGCGGGTGGGGGAAAGGTCCATCCCCTCGATCAGCGCGTTTTGCGGAGGCACCCCCACCCCAACCCTCCCCCGCAAGCGGGAGAGGGGGCGCGCTTCTGTTGCGGCTACAATCTCGCTCTGATCTCATCGAGCTTTGGCCTGACGCGCACGACGGCTGTCGTCTGTCTGCGCCTTGCGCGGAGCCATTGGCGCTTTCACCCGGCCGTAACGACTAGTGTAGCGTCGCTTTCAGCGCGAAAACCTGCTTCTGATCATCTCTTTCAGGATCTGCCGGCGGATGGTCTTGTTGGTGAGGGACGCATCGTGCCACCACCAGCCGTCCTCCTGCATCTTGTTGGCAGCGGCGACGAAGCGCTTGGAAACTTCCGCGAAATCGGCGTCGGTATAGTTCAGGCTGAAGATCAGCCGCCCGGTCCCGACCCAACTCAAGGCGAGCCCTTCGGCGCGCAGGTAATATTGCAGCATCCAGTTGTAGCGGGACGGCTCGGTGTATTGGACCGTCCAGATCGACGAGAGATTGGAGAGGCGGACCGGCAGGCTCTGTTTGGCCAGCATGTCGTTCAGCTCACGCGCGCGGCCGTTCCAGGTCTCGTCGAGCCCTCGATACACGGAATAGAAATTCGGGCTTTCGAGCCGGGTCAGGAACTCGTCCATCGCGGCCATCACGTAAGGATGCGAATTGAAGGTGCCGCGTGCGAAACAGACATCGGCCGGCCGATCGTCGCGGAAGCGGCGCATCAGATCCTTCCGTCCGCAGACGACGCCGATCGGCAGGCCCCCGGCAAGGCTCTTGCCGTAGGTGACCATGTCGGCGCGCACGCCGAAATACTCCTGGGCACCGCCGGCGGCGATCCGGAAGCCGACGAACACTTCGTCGAAGATCAGGACGATGTTGCGCTGGTCGCAGACCTCGCGCAGCTTTTTCAGCCATGCGCCATAGGCGGCGCGGTCGAACTGGCCGCTGCGCGAGCTGTCGACCAGCGAGGAATCGCCGGGAGCATTGGCGTTGGGATGCAGCCCCTGCAGCGGATTGACCAGAACGCAGGCGATGTCGCGCCGCGTCCTCAGGACATGGAGCGTTCGCTCCGACATGTCGGCAAGCGTATAGGTTTCGTGCGGCGACACCGGATTGCCGACGCCGGGCTGCACGTCGCCCCACCAGCCGTGATAGCTGCCGGCGAAGCGCACCAGATGGCTGCGGCCGGTATGATAGCGGGCGAGTCGCACCGCCTGCATCACGGCCTCGGTGCCGGACATGTGGAAGGAGACTTCGTCAAGCCCGGAGATCTCGGTGAGACGGCGGACATTGTCGGCAACCACGGGATGATAGAAGCCGAGCAGGGGGCCGAGCTCGTGCGCCCGCTTTTCGGCGCTCGCGATGCATTCCTTGTAGAAATCATAACCGAAGATGTTGACGCCGTAGGAGCCGGCGAGGTCGTAGAACACATTGCCGTCGAGATCGGTCAGGGTGACGCCCGCGGACGACTGCATGAAGCTGCCGGAGCCGAGATTCTCGCGGACCAGCCGGCTATATTGAAACGGCACCCTATAGGACTGGGTGAATTGCAGGTCGGAAATGCGCGCGGCTGCCTCAGCCGTCATCTGCCGGCTGCGGGCGAAGCGCTGTTGATAGAGCGCCGCGAGCCGGAAGAAGCCGTCCTGGCGCTGGCTCGCCATTTCGGGCGGTGCGCCGTCGGAGCGGAAGAATTCGTTGATGTCGAATTCGTAATGCGGGACGTGGCGCGCCATCAGGCGCGACATCTTGGAGTGTCCGGCGAGCGAACGGTGCTTGGCGCGCGACAGCGCCAGGCGCGCCTTGACCTTCGGGGCGATGGCGGCGGTGACGGCGACCGCGCCGGCGGCGAGCGAGAGAATCGGAAGAGATGTATCCATGATCACAAGCGCTAACCAACCGAGCTGACAGAGTCATGACAGTGAAAAGCTTGATTTCAAATTTGACCCAGCAGGAAGACCTCAACTTCCTGCTCACCAACCGGATCCCGCGGGCGGCGCTGACCCGTTTCATGGGCTGGTTCAGCAAGATCGAGAACCCGCTTGTCCGCGACCTCTCGATCCAGTGCTGGCGGTTGTTTTCCGATCTCGATCTGTCGGAGGCCAAGAAGACCAGTTTCAACAGCCTGCATGACTGCTTCACCCGCGAGCTGCGCCCCGGCCTGCGTCCGCCCGATCCCGATCCAGCGATCGTGGTCAGCCCGAGCGACGGCATCGTCGGCGCCTTCGGAACCATCCGGGACGGCGAGCTTTATCAGATCAAGGGCGCGCCCTATTCGCTGGCAGATCTCCTGGGCGATCCCGCGCTGGTCGACCAGCATCGCAACGGCCGCTTCGTGACGCTGCGGCTGACCTCGAGCATGTACCACCGCTTTCATGCGCCTCACGACCTCACGGTCGAGCGGGTCAGCTTCATCCATGGCGATGTCTGGAACGTCAATCCGATCGCGCTGAAGCGGGTCGAGCGTCTGTTCTGCAAGAACGAGCGCGCCGTGATCCGCACTCGCCTGCAAAGCGGCGATGCGCTGACCCTGGTGCCGGTGGCGGCCATTCTGGTCGCCAGCATCCGCCTGCATGTCCTCGACCGGATTCTCAATGCGCAAACCAGGGGGCCGCAGGTGTTCCCTTGCGACGTGAGGTTGCGCAAGGGCGAGGAACTCGGCTGGTTCGAGCACGGCTCGACCATCATCGTGCTGGCGCCCGCGCATTTCGAATTCTGTGACAATGTTGCGGATGGAGCACGAATTCTTGCAGGGCAACCGCTGTTGCGCAATCCGTCTTTCCGCGCGAGCTGATTTTCGCAACTCCCAAATCTCGATTTTGCCGCCTCCGTCGTTATATGGTTCCTATCGATCGACGATTCGAAGACCGGGATAACGCGATGGCAAGGGCGCCGGTGATGGCGGCGGGAGGTATTGTGCTGCGGCGGGAGCAAACGCCGCTGGTTGCGGTGGTGCGCCTGCGCAAGCGCGACGAATGGGTGCTTCCCAAGGGCAAGCTCGATCACGGCGAGACGGCGCGCGCAGCCGCCAAGCGCGAGGTGATCGAGGAGACCGGTCACGAGGTGACGGTGCATGAATTCCTGGGAACGCTGGTCTACGAGGCCGCCGGGCGTTCGAAGATCGTCCACTACTGGCGGATGGAAGCGGACGACGAGCAGACCCGCGAACTGATGAATGACATCCGCGCCGTCGACTGGCTGCCGCTGGATGCGGCGCTTGATCGATTGTCGCGTGCTTCCGAGCGCGCGTTTCTGGCCAATGTCGGACCGCAGGCGCTCGCCAGCCTGTCGCGAAAGGCGAAGACCAAGCCGCACGCTGCACGCAAGCGACGCGACCGGACCATTGTCGCGCCCGAGCCTGCGCGTCCCGACCCCTTGCCTGCACCGCCGCAAGCCGAAGCGGTGCCGCGCGCCGCTGCCGGCGAATCGGCGGCAAACGCGCCGGCCGTGAGCAACGGCGTCGAAGTCGAAATGGCCTCGGCGTTGGTTGAAACGGACATGCAGGCTCCCGTCATCGAAGCTGAGCCCGTGCCGCAGGCCGCAACCATGGATGCGGATGAGCGCACTGAGGAGATCGTCGCGACTCGGCGCCGGAGCCTGGCGCAGAAGGTGCGGGGCTGGCTGGGGCTCGCGGCATGAAGGCCGGCCTCATGGTTCGAGACGCGCGTTCCGCGCTCCTCACCACGAGGGTTTAGGACCTCATCCTGAGCCGCGGCGTCTTTCGCCGCGTCTCGAAGGATGAGGCCACCAGGAGACTCACCAAACTCAGCTGTCTCACATTCCCTAACGCGGCTCCTGCTTCGGCCGCTTGCCTTTTGGCGCGGGACCCGGGCGTGGCCTGACCAGCGCGGGCCTGTTGGTCAATACGGGCCGCTGCAATCCGGGTCGCGGCGCGGTTGGCCGTCGCAGATCTGGCGCGCCTTGCTGAACGGCCGGTTGCCGCGGCGGCAAGCCTGGTGGCGGTATTCCGGGTTGTCCCCCCTCTCGTTGCGGTTGCCCCGCAGGCTGACCGGGCCGTTGCGGTTGACCTGTTGGCTGAGGTTGACCCGGTTGCGGCGGTTGATTGGGCCGTTGACCTGTCTGCGGCGTCTGGCCGGCGCGTTGCGGCTGGTTCGGCCCTTGCTTCTGGCCCTGCCGGTTCGGATTGGCCGGTTGTTGCGGCTGTCCCGGCCGGTTCTGTTGCGGCAATTGATTCTGCCGCTGCGGCGCCTGCGGACGGGCCGGATTGTTGCGGTTCGGATTGTTCGGGGTCGGGTTGGCGCGGCGCAACGCGCGCTGCTCGGTCACGATCTGCCGGCCGGTGGTCTGCGCGGCGTGGACCTCGCGCACAAAACCCTGGTCGCGCCGAACCTGTTGCGGCGAGATCGCAAGCGGCACCGCGCTGACCCGGCCGCCGGCGGCAGCGGGTCGGATGGTGAAGCCGCTGGCGCCCTGGCTCAGCGCCCCGAGCCGCGCGCCGGTGCGGTCATTGACCTCGATGCGACCGACATGGCCGTCCGGGTCCGGATAGAGCTTGATGTTGCTGGGGGTTGCCGCGGCGCCGCCTTCCCCTACCTCGACCAGCCCGGTGGTGCCGCGAATGCCGAGCGAGGTCGTCGGCGTCGTGATCTTCATGTCGCCGGTCTTGGCCACCGCGGCGGCGACGAAGGCCACGGTGCCCTTGCCGATATCGAAAATGCCGGCGTTCCCCTTGCCGCCATCCTCATAGACGTAAGCGTCGATCGTGATCTTCGCATTGGCACGAAGGTTGAAGGTGGTCGCGTCGTTGAAGGTGATGCCGAGCGAGGAACTGTTCGACGTCTGCACGGTGTCGTTCAGGAAAATGTCATCCTTGAGCTTGAGCGCGATCGAATCCTTGTTGCGGATCACGGTGGCGATTCCGGTGAGCGCGACGACGTTTCCAATCGGTTCATCGGCGGCCGCTGACGCCGGCGCGGCTGTGTCGGACGCTGCCGGGGCTTGCGCCGCGGGCGCCTGTGCGGGCTGGGCCTGCGCAAGCCTGATGCGGCCCGCGTCCGTATTCGCCTGCAATGGGGCGCTCTCGACATCCGCGGCCGGAGGCATGGCGGAAGCGCTTGTTGTGCCGCCGAGGATCAGGCCGCCGCAGAACCAGATCGCCAACCAAAATCGATGCGACGTCACAATGAAACCCAAGGGATCAACGGCAAAGCTCGTGCGATATCAGCCTCGCGCGGCTGAATGCGAAATGAACGGCGATAATTCCCCGTCACTATAATGGTTTCGCGCGGCGTGAATACCGCTTCGCGTGAACAAACCCTGCGGAACGGGAGAACACGAAAGTAAAGGCCCCGCGACACCGTCGCGAGGCCCTCTGCTGGTTGATTGGTCGATCAACTGATGCGCTTCCAGATCTGGCCGCCGCAGAACATGCCGCCGAACGCACAGCCCTGGACCTTGAGCACATTCGGTCCCTTCAGCGCGATCGTGGAGTCATAGTTGCCGCCGTGATCGGGATCGTGAATCCGGCCGACCCACTTGTTGTCGGACGGCTTCATGTTGATCAGGATCTTCTCGCCAGACTTGTCGGCATAGCCGCAAAGGTTGGTGCCGCATTGCTCGATGCGCACATTGCCCTTGTTCTCTTCGGTCGCCCACACGCCAACCGGTGTGGTCGGCGAGGGCGCCGGCGCGGCGGCAACAGGCGCGGGCTGCGGCACGGGCGAAGCGACCGCGGCCGGTGCAGGATTGACCGGAGCGGAGCCTGCAACGGGAGCGGAAGCGACCGGCGCGACATCATTGGTGACAGGTGCGGTCGATGCGACCACGGCGGGCTGGGCTGGCGCGGCGTTGACGACCGGCGGCGTCGGCTGCGGCGCGGTCGCCTGGGCGGTGGCCGGTGCGGGGACCGACGCCGGTGCCGGCGTGTTCGACGCGACGCTGGTGTCATTGTCGTCCTTGCTGCCGCCGAGATTGAGTCCCTTCAGATTGAGGCCGGGCGCCGTAATCTTGATGCAGCTGATGGCGTCGCAGTTCCGGGGTGCCTCGACATGGATTTTCTGTCCGTTGATCTCAAACGAGATGCCGCTGCCGGCGTGTGCGGCGGTGCCGGCCATCAGGATCGCAGCGGCGGCGAGTGTGACTGTCGTTTTCATGGGGAGCCTCCATCCAGAGCTTTTGAACTCGGCTCGGACCCTATCCCTCGGCTCTCGCGAGTTCTGTGATGGATGTCACAGGAGCAGGAAGCGACCCTCCCAGGCGTAGCGGGGTGACCAAGGTCACATTCGAAGAAGTGTTCCGGGCGTTAGGTTTTTCGCGACCTTTCCAGGAGGCTCCGCGATGAAGCGATCGATGCACCGATTTGGCCCACTCGTCGCATTGATGGCGCTCAGCGGAACGGCGCACGCGGCCGATTCGTTTTCCTTCGTCATCAGTGGACACCGGGTCCACATCGAAGCACCGCGGAATTGCCGCTCGGCCTCCTGCGTGTCGATGTCGATCTCGGGACTTCATGCCCGGCAGGGCGGGCCTGATCGGGACGATGTCGTTGCAGCGCCAACACCGGCTCCGCCGGTCGCCACGCGACCACCGGTGTCAGCGCCCGTCGCAATCCCGCCGCCACCACCGAAGGTGCCGACCCCACCTCCGCCCGCCGCGCCTCTGGTGACGGCAGCAAGCCGGCCTGCGGTCGAGACCGTCGCTTCAGTGCCACCGCCACAGCCTTTGCCGGTCATCACGGTCGCAGCGGCAACGAGCCAGCCGGTCGCACCGCCTGCGCCGCCGAGGATCGAAGCGGTCCAGACCGTGGCGGTCGCGCCACCCTCCGTCAGCCCGATCCTTGAGCCGCTGCCACCTGTGCTCAAGGCCGCAGCGCCGACCGCCGCGGTCGCGCAGGTTCAAGAGGACGCGCAGGCGTCTTCGCCGCAGGGCGATTGGCAGACCGAGGGCAAGAACGGATGGGTGCGCATCGAGCGATGCGGCGCCGCGCTGTGCGGCTATGTGCTGGAACGGTCGACCGGCGCCAAGGGCGAAACCATCTTGGTCAACATGAAGTCGAAGGACGACACCGAGTGGACCGGCGAGATCTACAGCCGGGCCAGCGGCGCGACCTACAACGCCAGGATGACGATGAAGGGATCGGACCTGCTTCGCGTCGAGGCCTGCGCGATTGGCCGGTTCTTCTGTTCCGGCAATGACTGGGCCCGAATCGCCGCGCCGGACGAGACGCTGATGACGTCCCGGCAAGTGGGAGCGCAGCCGCATTCCTGACTGCTGTTCGCGACTGGCACGAGCATCATGAGCCAATGGGCTGCGGCCGTTGTTACGACGATCCGCTGCAATACGTCGTCCCACCGTCACGCGCTCTTGCGGACGGATGTCGAAAAACGTCTTCGTACTCTTTAGAAAACACCCAGCACGATTGCGCCCACAAAGGCGAAAACAACATACGCGGCGACTACGCTCAGCTTGCTGACGAAGGCACCTGCGAAGTTCATTCGGACGTCTCCCAAAGTCTGGGCCGGTTCAGATCGCTATCTGCTCGGGCTGATCAACATAGCAGGCAACGGTTGTCCGAAAAAGTCAGCGTCGCTGTCCATCGCGGCACGCGTGGCGCGGTTGAAGACATCATTGTCACCGTGAACATGACCGAATCCCCGAGTGAACGAACGCGAATCCAAGCAAGAACGTCGTTCTCTTCCTTAACATTTGCGTGCGCGTGATCCGGGCATCACCGGCAAAGCAAAAAGTTTTTTCTTGTGACATCGGCGGAGCGCGGCTGGTGCGGGGCAGCATCACGCTCAAACAAGGTGCCGCCAGTCGGTTACCGGCCCGCCGCCGCGTCGTGGTTAACAATCCGTGAAATCAACGCGTTGATCAAACCTTAAGCAAAATCGTCGAACCTGCACGGATGACGCGTGGAGTTCGTTTGTATCTCGTCGGCTCCTTCGTCCTCGTCTCGCTTGCAGGCTGCGGTCGCGGATTCTTTCAATTCGCAGAGCGCGAACCGTGGCGCGCCGAGGCCGAGATCGCATGCCTGAAATCCGGCGCGGTGAAAGAGAGCCCCGATCTGGTCCGGATCGAGCCGATCTCCGGGCCCGGAATCTGCGGCGCCGACTATCCGCTCAAAGTGGCGGCGCTGGGCGAAAGCTCCGGTAGTTTCGGCTTTGCCGATGAAAACTTGCGGCCGCCCGCTGACATCGGCAACCAGCCGCGCTGGCCGGTCAACTCGGCTCCGCCTCCGGCCTATCGGCCGCCGCAGACCTATTCGCCTCAAGCCGCTCCGGACCAGGCCTATCGCCAGCCGGCTTACGGAGCCTCGCCCTCCGGGCCGATCTCGCTGGCCGCACCGGGCGTGCCGCCTGACGAGGATGACATCGAGTTGCCGTCGGAAGGCGTGCCCGGCGCCAACGCGCCGATCGCCCGGGCGCCATATGGTGCACCGTCTTATCCGCCGCCGCGCGAGCGCTACTCCGCGCCCAATCCGCCGCCCGTGCAGCGGTCCTACGACGCACCGCCGTCGTCGCAAGGCGAGCCCCTGCCGCGGCTTGGACCTTCCTTTGGACCCGGGCCGGGCAATCCGGTCGCGAGCGTCGGCCCGGTGGCGGTGAGGCCCGCCGCGACCTTGGCGTGCCCGATCGTCTCGGTGCTCGACCGCTGGCTCGCAGAGTCGGTGCAGCCCGCCGCTCAGCGCTGGTTCGGCGCGCGCGTGGTCGAGATCAAGCAGATCTCGGCCTATTCCTGCCGCGGCATGAACGGCAATCCGAGCGCGCATATCTCCGAGCACGCGTTCGGCAACGCGCTCGATATCGCCGCGTTCACGCTCACTGACGGGCGGCGCATCACGGTCAAGGACGGCTGGCATGGCATGCCGGAGGAGCAGGGTTTCCTGCGCGACGTCGAGGCGGCGGCCTGCCAGCAGTTCAACACGGTGCTGGCGCCGGGCTCCAACGCCTATCACTACGATCACATCCACGTCGACCTGATGCGCCGCGCCAGCCGCCGCATCATCTGCGAGCCATCAGCTGTTTCCGGCGAGGAGGTCGCGGCGCGCGCGCAGCAGCGCAACCCCTACGCCACGCGCGAACCCGGCGTGACCGGATCGCTCGGCAGCCGCAAGCTCGCGCACCGCGGCAAGGAGAAGATCAACGAGGAAGACGAGTCCGAGGACGAGTAGATTTTCGGAACAGCATGATCCAGCCCCAAGCGCCGCGTTAGCGCAAAGTGGACGCTGGTCTTCCCTTAGCTAACAAACGCCGACGGCGTTTGCACGGAGATCATGCTCAAGTAAAGTGTTCCACTCTCGAACCAGCCAGCCGGTCGCGCATGCGCCCGATGCTGAATCCGCGGCGTTCAGGATCGCCCCGAGCGCTCAAGCCGGTTGCCCGAACGTGTGGCATGACGCAGATTGCTGTCCCCGCCCGGCAGGGACGATCCATGACCTCTACGACACGCCTCGGACTCGTTGCGACGTGCTTGCTGTCGGCGCTCATCGCCATTGCCTCCTTGGCCGGACAAGTCCGGGCCGAAGGACTCCGCCAGGACGCGCTGAAAATCCCGGTCGTCATCGCCGGGCCAAGGGGGACGTCATCCGTCGAGCTGGAAGCCATCGTGGTCCGGCCCGATGACGGGCAGTCTCATCCGCTGGCGATCGTCAATCATGGATCGCCACGCCTGGCGGATCAGCGTCCCAAGATGAGCCCTTACTGGATGTGGGCGCAGGCCGCCGCGTTTGCCCGCCGCGGCTGGGTCGCCGTCGCCTTCCTGCGCCGCGGCTACGGCCAATCCGGGGGAGAGTGGGCCGAAAGTTGGGGGGCGTGCTCCCATCCGGATTACGCAAGTGCCGGGCGCGCCGGAGCCCGCGATATTGCCGCCGTCGCCAGATTCATGCGTGCCCAGCCCTATGTCAGCAACGCCAAATGGATCAGTGTTGGCGTCTCGGCGGGCGGTTTCGCAACGGTGGCCTTGACCGCCAACCCGCCGCCTGATCTCGCCGCGGCCATCAGCTTTGCGCCCGGACGAGGCTCGACCGGCCCCGATACGGTCTGCAGCGAGGACCGGCTGGTTGCGGCCTTTGCCGACTATGGCAGGACCTCGCGAATCCCCTTGCTGTGGGTCTCCGCCGAAAATGATCATTTCTTCGGGCCCAAGCTGGTGTCGCAACTCACCGCCGCGTTCGCGAAGGCCGGCGGCAACGTCACTTATGTCCCGACCCCGCCGTTCGCCGATGATGGACACGGGCTCTTCAGCGCCGGCAACGGAATCCCGATCTGGTCGCCGATCGTCGACCGGTTTCTGCTGGCGAACCACCTCGCACTCCGCGACCGGCCGATCGATGTTCCGTTGCCGAACGTCGCTGCACCGTCGAACCTGAGCAGCCGCGGCCGCGAGTCCTTCAAGACCTATCTGGAAAGCGGGCCCAACAAGGCCTTTGCGGTTGCCGCCGACGGGCATTTTGGCTGGGTCACAGGCCGGCGGTCGAGCGACGACGCTCGCAAGGACGCGCTGGCTTTCTGCGCGTCGGGCTCCCCCGCCGGGTGCACGATCGTCAACGTCAACAACGCGCCGATCGAATGAGAGCGCCTATGACGGGTGGAGCGCCGGTTTGCGGGCGGGAGCGACGGACGCCGGTTAACAAGACCTTACTCTTGGCATTATCTGAACCAACGTGACGCTGTTTGAGGATGAGTTCTTAAGATTTCACCGTAATCTTACGGGGGTGTGATCCGAAGCACGTTCCACCTTGGGTGTCGGACAGGTTGGCCGAGCCCCATTGGACAATGCCGTGAAGACAATTCGCAGGTTTCTTGCCGACGATACCGCTTCGATCGCAATCGATCATCGCCCGATCGCGACCGGCAACACGAAGACATTCGCAATCTATGTCTTCCTGATTTCATTCGCCTGTCTGTATTACGTTTCAAACGCGCCGGTCCTGCTGGACCATTATGATTTGGGGTGGCACCTGGCCGCCGGAGACCTGATCAGAGAGCAAGGTAATATTCCGTTCCAGGATCCATGGTCATTCACGTCTGGAGGGAGGCAGTGGTATAATCTTTCGTGGCTTTGGGACGTGATAGCCAGTGTATTATTTCAGTACACCAAATTTAGCGGTCTCGTATTATTTGTCGTTGGATGTGGCGCAGTCATAGTCGGTTATCTTGCGTCGATCTGCTTGAGCAGCGGAGCCTCGGCAGCCGCGGTTTGTATTTCGGTTTTTTCCGCATGTTTGCTCTACCCCTGTTTTGCGGCCGACCCGAACATTTATCTCGCCGCTTCGCCAAACATGGCTACCATGTTGTTTTGCGTAATATTCTACGGAGAATGTTTGAAGAGAACGAGATGGTTGTTGTTGCCTTTGATGATGGTTCTCTGGGTTAATCTGCATGGTGGGTTTTTATTTGGTTTTCTTGTTGTCGGCGTTTTTTGTGGCGCGGCTTTGCTGCGACGGGATTGGGTCGATCTTAAAATCTACGGCTTCGCGGCAGCCGGTTGCTTCATTGCAATCCTCATTAATCCCCTCGGCTGGCACATCTACGACGGCGTAGCGGCTACGCTGGGCCACTTTGTGCAAGGCTACATCACCGAGTGGTTGTCTTATTTTCAGAATATATCCCTGCCGGCGAGCATTCCCGGCATCTCATATATCTTGATATTTGTCGCGCTTGAGCTGCGCTACAGAGGTTCTTGTCCTGTCGAGGCACGGCTGCTTTCCTGGCTGTTTTTGTTTTTGGGGCTTTATCAATTTAGATACATGTCCTTCTTTTTCATATTCTCAACGGTTCCATTGGCTCTGCACCTCGATCGGCTGCTACCTAAACAGCTGGATGATCTCAGAGTCCAAAGGTCGTTGTTGGCTGCCGGCATCATTGGCGCGTGCTGTCTGCCATTGACCTTTATGCAAAAAGAACCGGCACTCGAGCTTCCACAAATGCTTTCAGAGCAGGATGCTCTTTATCTGCAAACACATTTTCCGCACGCGCGGCTCCTGAACAACTGGAACGTCGGTGGATTTTTGATCTTCTTCACGCGAGGCGCCATCCCTGTGTTCGTAGATGGTCGGGCGGCGACCGCTTACCCAGATGCTCTACTGCGCGACTATTTCAAACTGCCCGAATTGGAGATTAATGAGACCGCTTGGGACACGGTGCTTGAGAAATACCAAATCGATACGGTGCTTTGGGTGAAGGGACATGAAGAGTTGAGGCGGTTTCTCGTGGGGAAGAGAGGTTGGAAGGAGGAATACGCAGGATTGTATGAGAGCATTTACGTCAAGCCATAACGCAGGATCAGGTTCCTGCGCGGCCAATCTGGGCGGCTGCTGATTTGGAGCCCGGACCGCCGGCGAAGCAGGAACAGTCCGAGCAGGCTGCCGCAACCGTAAGTCTTTTATCTTTGCCAGCCATGTCTAAGCCGACTGCTTTGCCAAGAGCCAAGCGGCATTGTCGCCGCCTACGGCTCAACTTGGCCAGTTTCGGCTCAAGTCCACTGCCAATATCAGGGTTTGGTTTTGCTGGCGCTGGCAGTCAGCGCAACGGACGCCTCCGTGGTCAGCAAGAGGAAGGTAAAGGTCTCCTCGAGGTAGAGCCGGACCATCTTGTCATTGTGGCTGAGATAGCCGATCGACACGTCCTCGCCGAGGTACAGAGCGAAATCGCCACCGCGCGTGGTCAGCACGAATGCGCCTGTAATCGCCGGCGCCCAGACGATTTCGCCGTCGACGAGGCTCTTGATGTGCTGCAGCACCGGATAGCCGTGGTCGCTGCTCTCGCTCAAGGCGGTATAGGCATCGGCGCCCAGCAACACCGAATAGGGACCGTTGACGCCGACGAGGCGCAATTGACTGAGCGCCTGGGCAATGACGTCGGGATAGGCCCGTATGTCGGTCGGGAGGGTCAAGATCGGATTGCTGGTTCCCTCGCGGATGCCGCCGATGCCTGCGGCGGCGTAGCCCTCGAAGATCGCGCGGTCCTCCGCAAAGGCCAACAGGCGTGCGGCATCCTTCGCCGGCTGCCAATCCGAATCGCTGGCGCCACGCTCGACGTCGTCGATCTGCTGGCGATCGAGTTCGAAGGGAACGCGGAGTTCGACCAGCGGCTTGACCTCGCGCTGTCGCGCCAGAATGCCGTCTCCCGGTGCAGCGACATTGCGCAAATGGCCGGTGCCGATGGCGGAAAGCGCAATACCATCTGGCCCCTTGACGTCGACGACGCGCCGCCCGGCAAGGTAGCGCTTGATGGTGCGCGAGGTTTCCTCCGAGATCTCTGCCCAGGCCGCGTCGGATATCGGGGCAAGCTCGCGGTGCAGATTGTTCATGAGGCGGGATCTCCTTTGAGCGAACCAATGCCGAGCGAACCGTCGTGCTTCAGTGCCGGCGTTGGCGCCGGAACGGCGGGCTGGTCCGAAACTCCCGCGGCCGGATCGCCGCCCGCGACGTCTTCCAGGAAAGTCGCAGACGGCACGAAGAACAGATTGCCGGTCCGGGCGACGCTGAAATCGAGCAGACGATCGTAGTTGCCGGGAGGACGGCCTACGAACATATTCTCCAGCATCTGCTCGATCGTGCGCGGCGAGCGTGCGTAACCGATGAAATAGGTGCCGAACTCCTGCTCGGCCGCGCGGCCGAACGGCATGTTGTCGCGAATAATCTTGATTTCCTTGCCATCCACCACGACCTTGGCAAGCGCGTTGTGGGCGTAAGCCGGTTTTTCGGCGTCATCGAGCTCGATGTCCGACAGCTTGGTGCGGCCGATGATCCGCTCCTGCGCTTCGGTCGACAGCGCATTCCAGCCCGCGAGATCGTGCAGGTATTTCTGCACGATCACGTAGGTGCCAGCGGCGAAGACGGCGTCTTCGGCCCCCACATAAGCGGCATCGATGGCGGCTTGCCCGGTCGGGTTTTCCGTGCCGTCGACAAAGCCGATGAGATCGCGGTCGTCGAAAAAACGAAAGCCATGCACTTCGTCGACCGCTGAAACCGCCGCGCCGAGCCGGGCCATGATCTGGGTCGCCAGCTCGAAACAGAGGTCCATGCGTTTGGCGCGAATGTGAAACAGCAGATCGCCTGGTGTGGCAATCGCATGGCGCGAGCCGGCCTGGATCTCGCGAAAGGGATGCAGCTCTGCCGGCCGCGGTTGGCCAAACAGCCGGTCCCATGCGTCGGATCCGATCCCCATCACGCAGGACAGGTTCCCCTCTATATCGCGGAAGCCGACCGCACGCACCAGGCCTGCGAGGTCGCCGCAAAACGATCGGACTGCCGCGCGAGCAGCGCTACCAGGATTGATCGTCACGACGATGAAGATCGCGGCGCGGGTCAAATCCTGAACCACCGGCTGAGGCACGGCAGCGAGCTCGGATGGCGTGCCGGGCGCCGTCATTGGATCAACTCCGTCCGCCGTACCCCGTTGCAACAACTCATTCAACTTGCCTGATCTTGACGAGATTGCCCACGAAAACGACGGCCAGGGTTCGAACCAACCTGCGATTGCGTATGGCCTCAACGCACCAGCCGTTTGGGGTCGGCTTCGCCGGCAGTTTATCGGCAGTCTGGCCCGGATTCAAATCGCAGCCAGCGCGGTCATGCCAATGCTTGCAAAGCCGTAGCATTCCGCTCTGCCTTCGGCGCATGTCAGAACAGGACCACGCGAGTTCCCCTGGGAGAAATCGGACGTCACATCGTTCTCGCTGGTCCGATCGCCTCGAACTGCGCCTTCTGCTCGTCGGAGAGCGTTGCATAGAAGCCCGCGAGCGCGTCGCTCACCAGAATGATCGCTTGATGAATGGCGTCGAGCCGGTCGTCCGCGGCGTCGAGGCGCGCAAGTGACGTGACGGCGTCTTTCGGCGGACAGGCATGGTTCAGGAAGTCGACGGCCCTGGCAATGGCCTGCTGCAGCCCATCGAGCGCAGCGCGTTGCGTGTCGTTCGGGTGCAGCCTGGCCTCGATCTCGTCCGCCGGCCATGGCAACGCGGCTGCTTGCGCCGCCTCGCAACCCCAGGCTGGCGCGTCACTGGCCCTGTCTGCTGCGGACAGTTTTCGCCGATCTTCGGCAAGCGCATCGAACCGCGCTTTCTGCCCGTCATCCAGCAGCTCATAGAATCTCTGAAGCGACGGCTGCACGGCCAACTCGCCCTTGATCATCGCCGCGAGGCGTTGCTGCATCGCGGCCAACCGGTCCGGTGCCATCAGCGCCGGCTGCGTCGGACACGACGCCCGGATCATCAGGGCGGCCGAGGTCAATGTGCTGGCGAGATCATTCAATGCGGCGTGCTGGGTCTCGTTCGGCTGTACCGCCTGCTGAATCTGACCGATGGGGAGACCGGCACTTCCGCTTCCGTCAGCGCCGCAGAGTTCCTGCAGCGAAGGGCCTCTGCGATGTCGCCGGCCGGCGCGGCCTGGTCCCGTATAGGCGGCGAGATCAGGATGTTCGTAAGGCGTAAAGATCCCGGCATAGATGTCGGAATAGCCGTAGTCCCAGAAGCCCGTGCCGTCGCCCCAGATGATGTAGTCGTAAATATCGTCATAGGCGAATGGCCAGAACAGCGGCCCGACCCATCCATATCCGCCGTCGCCATGGCGCCACCACCCGCTCGCGATCTGGCCGTCATGCCAGCCTGCCAGCGCTGCAGCCGCGGCGATCCGCCTGCGCGCCGCGGGATCGATCGGCGCGCGCGCGACCTCCGCGGGCTTGCTGAGGTCTTGCGGTCTCAGGGCTGCCTCTCGGATTTGGCCGCGGCCAGGGCGGGCGTGATGCGATCGCGCCAGCGCAACGATCCGGCCCAACGCAAGTCTCGCAACCCCGACGGCACCGACGCGAAGATGCAGTCCGGCCAGGGCCGGACTGGACAGCAAGGTTGCCAAAACGACAATTGCAATTCCAATGCGGGACCTCGACATGGCACCCTCCCGCGCCAAGCCTGATTGCGTCACTCCGTAGACCACAGATGACGCCGGAAGGAACCGAAAGTTCCCTGCATTTGCCGTCAACAGCTAGCGGTTCGGCACCGCCAGCGGCGGACGCAGCGAGAATCCCGATGTATGGGAGCGAGCCCGTTCGGCCGCGCCGGCATGCGACGGCGCGCGTCGGGCACCCTCGACCGACTCCAGATAGGAGGCGAGCGCCCAGGCCGAGCTCGAATTCGCCGCGTAGTGCTGTTGCAGGAACAAATAGAGCGTGACCCTGAAGCGGCCCTTGGCCAGATCGCGCGCGTTGCGATGGCAGGTCGCGCAATTGTCGGCGAACAGCCTGGCTGCGGATTTGCCCTCATCGATGTTCTGGGCGTGGACCGCCGCGCCGGAGAGCGCTGCAATCGCACCGAGGACAAGAAGACTGTGCCGCATCCGCCGCAATGTGAGGTCTGAGACTACGCGCATGCTGCAATCATCCTTGGCCCGCGGCAGTACCGCGCCCGTCAGGTTGAACAAATGCCTTTTCCAACGCGCGCGCCGTGCACGAATATGGTGGAAGACCGTTAAGAAGACGGAAGCAATGATGGCCCCGGAGCAGCCAGTGTATCAGCGCGAATGCGCGCTGCAATCAGCGAGGAGCGCCGTGCGAAAATTTGTCAGGGTGGTGCTGATCGGCGGCCTGGCCGTCGCGGCCGTTGCCATGATCCTCGTTGGATCGCTGTGGGCGTGGATTTGGTACAGGAGCGCCGAGGTCGAGGCCTACTATCGCGAATATCCGTTGCTCGACCGAATGCACGCGCGCGAAAAGCAAAGCACCAATAGTTCTGACGCTGCGCGCGAGGTCTTGCTGGACGCGGTGCCGCTGGGTGCAGGCAAGGAGGCGGCGATCGCCGTCCTCCGAGAGCAGGGAGGACTACTCTGCCGGCCGAGCGTCGAGCCCGAGGAGGATACCCGGCTGCGCTCGCGCTTTCTCGAGTCCCGCGGGATTGCCGTGGCACCAAAAGACGATTCGGCCACGAAAGATCACTTCGAGTGTCAGACGGCAGCCCCTTCGGTCGTGGCGCACACAACGTGGCTCGTGTACCTCGAATTCGCAGATGGCCGGTTGAGCGATGCACGCGTTGCGATATGGAACATCTTCCTCTAGCGCGGTGAATTTGAGGTTCCCATCAGTCTCGCCGCGACTTCCTCATAGAAAGCTCAAATTCGAAACCGCACGAGAAACCAATAGCTGCTATCGAAATATCACCCCGCGATCCGCTCCAGCAAATCGTGCACCAGGCCGCTCAACAGGTCGAGCTTGTACCCCGTCATCGGCAACGGACTGGCATTGGTGGTGGCGCGCCGTGCGGCTTCCGTGATCATGTCGGTGTTGGCCTCCGCGCCCAGCAGCACCGCTTCGGACGCCGGCAGCCGCAGCGGCCGCGGCGCGATGCCGCCGGCCACGATGCGGACAAAGCGAAACCTGCCGTTCTCGATCACGGCGCGGACGCAGACCTCGACCAGCGGCCATTCGGCGTGGCTGCGGCTGATGGCGCGCTTGTAGAGCGCGCGTTCGCCGGCGAGCGGGGAGGCAAGCGCCGCGCTCTGGATGATCTCCTGCGGCGCCAGCGCGTGGTCGGCGGAGCCGTCGGAGCCATCGCCAAGAACTTCGCCGATCGACAGACCGCTTCTGCGATCGGTGTCGATGGTCGCCCCATAGGCGAGCAACGCGGCCGCCATCGAGGACGGATGCGGCGCGACACAGGGGCCGAGGTCGAATGCGACATGATAGAGATGGTTGCCGGACCGGGCCGGGCACTCGCCGCCGCCCTTCTTCAGGCAGGCGAGATGCGGGTTGCGGTAGTACCAGCAGCGCGAGCGCTGGGCGAGGTTGCCGCCAAGCGTGGCGACGTTGCGGATCTGCGGCGTGGCGAGCCCGAGTGCGGTGGCCGCGAGACCCGGATAGCCTTCCACGATGCGCCGGTCGGCGGCAATGGCGGCGATCGTGGTCAGCGCGCCGATGACGATCGTGCCGTCGGCCGTCCACTGGATCCCGCTCTCCTCGGTCGGCTGAAGGTCGATCACCGGACCTTTTGAGACGCCGCTGCGCCGCCGCTCCGAGAGATCGGTGCCTGCGGCGCGAAACTCGGAGGTTGCCGTGTCAGACTGTGTCATGCGGCCGTCCTCCCCTTGAGCGCGGCGATCAGGCGGTCGGGCCGCACCGGGATCTCCTCGCAGCGCACCCCGATCGCGTTGCAGATCGCATTCGCAATGGCCGGCGACGTCGGGATGGTCGCGACCTCGCCAATGCCGACGCTGCCGCCGAGCACGTGGTCGAAGCCGCCTTCGTCGAAATGCACGTCGATCCGCGGCGTATCGGCGATGCCGGGAATGCGATAGTCCTCCATGTTGGCGGACAGCACATGACCGGTGCGGGGATCGGTTTCCCGCGCCTCGTAGAGCGCGTAGCCGATGCCCTGGATCACCGAGCCCGCCGCCTGGCTCCGCGCCAGCAGGGGTGCTGCGAGCTTGCCGATTGCAAGGCCGGTGTGGGCGTTGAGGACGCGCACATGGCCCAGCCAGGTATCGACTTCGACCTCGATCACCTGCACGGAGCTTGCAACGCCCGCGCCCGCGACGATGTTCGAGAAGAAACGCAGCATCCAGCCGAACACCATTCCCAACAAGCCCGCTTGCTTGAACGGCGAACGGATGTCGGGCGAGCTCGGCACTTTGTCTTTCGGCCTTTCCGCGGACACCGAAAGTTCGGGGGACGCGGCGATCAGTTCGCGCCACGGCGCGTTGGAGCCCTTGAGTGGCCGTCGCGACGCCTTGCGCTCGATCGCGGCCTTCAGTCGCTCGACCGCAAGCAGCGTGGCGGGCACCACCGATGCAGTCACCCGGCTGCCGCCCGAGCCCGGTCCCTCCGGGAATTTCGAGTTTCCGATGCGGACCTCGATATCCTCGGGGTCAAGCCCGAATTCCTTCGCGACCGTGTTGGCGATGACCGTGCGGGTCCCGGTGCCGATATCCTGCGCGGCCGTGCTGGCGATGATGCGGCCTTTCCTGACGGCAAGTTCAACCTTCGAGCCCGGCTGCCAGAAATAGAACCAGTATCCGGTCGCGACGCCGACGCCCCTGCGGTAACGGCCGCTCTTCGCCGCGGCGTCACCCCTGTTGCGCCAGACCTCGAGCGAGGCCGCCCAGTCGTAGAGGCGCTGGCGATTGGGATCGCGGTCCCAGCGCTTGCGCAACGCGATCGGATCGAGTTTCAGGCGCAGCGCCGCCTCGTCGACCGCCTGCTCCAGCGCCAGCGCCATCGGCGGCCCGCCGGGCCCGCGGAACGGCGCGCCCGGCGGCAGGTTGCTGACGACATCGAAATCCGCGAGCTCCTTGGCCTCCGCCGGATAGATCAGGCGCGCCAGCGTCGCGATGGTCGAGTTGATCGCGGCGCCGGTATCGGCATGGGCCGTGAGCGACAAGGCTTTCAGGGCGCCCTTCGGGGACGGCAGCAGCGCCACCTTCATCTCCGCGGCCGGCCGATAGCCGGTCACGGACAGCTCTTCCTCCCGGCTGAACGCGACCCGGACCGGCGCCTTGGCTTCGCGCGCCAGTTCAATCGCGGCGATGGTCTCGACGCCGAGCGCACCCTTGGAGCCGAAACCGCCGCCGACATGATCGGCGATCACGCGCACCTTGCTGTGCGGCAGCTTGTAGCGCTTGGCGATGTCTTCCATCACGTGGAACACCCCCTGCGTCGACACATGCACGGTGAGCCCGTCATTGTCGAAACGCGCGACCGCGGCGTGCGGCTCGAGACAGGCGTGCGATTGCGTTCCGGCGCGGAAGGTCGCCTCCACCAGCAAGGGGTTATCAGCCTTGCGGGCCTCCTCGATCCAGCTGCGCACGTTCTTCACCTTGTAGGAGAACGCCGCCGAGGGTCCGCGGACATTTCCGCTCCAGGGCGTGGGCGCTCCGCCGCCTTCGGAGACGTTGCCGGCCTTCTTGCGATTTGCCTTGTCGAAGACGACCGGCGCCTCCGGTTTTCGTGCCGCGTCGAGCCCGATCACGGCGGGCAGCTCTTCGCTGACGACACGGATCGCGGCAATCGCCTGCAACGCAATCTCGCGGGTGGTCGCGGCAACGGCTGCAATCGGCGCACCGACATGGCGCACCATGCGGTCGTCCGCGAGCAGCGAGATGACGGCCGCAACGCCGGGAACGGCGCGCGCCGACGCAAGGCCGAGTTGGCCGATCCTGGCATGCGCGACATTCGCACGCAGGATGACGCCTTCGAGCTGGCCGTCGTGACGGATATCGACGGTGTATTTTGCGCTTCCCGTCACCTTGTCGCGCGCCTCCAGGCGCGGCGACGTGAGCTTCTTTCCGTCAAAGCGCCCGGCGCAGGCCTCCGCCACCGCTCGGAAGATGCCGTCATAGGCGCCGCAGCGGCACAGATGTCCCGAAAGCGCCGCGCCGATCTCCTCACGCGACGGCACCGCCGTGCCTTTTTCCGCGCGCCAGCGGTCATGAAACGCGGTCGCCTCCACGATGAATCCCGGCGTGCAAAATCCGCATTGCAGCGCGTCGTGCGCCATGAAGGCCTTCTGAACCGGATGCAGCGCGCCGCCGCCGATGCCCTCGACGGTGGTCACCGCCCTGCCGGCGGCCCTTTGTGCGGGCAGCAGGCAACTCGCCACCGGAACGCCGTCGAGCAGGACCGTGCATGCGCCGCAGACCCCGGAGCCGCACACCAGTTTGGTTCCGGTGAGGCCGAGCTGGTCGCGGATGACGTCGACGAGCAGCGCATCGTCATCGTCGGGAACGGATGCTTCGCGGCCATTGATCGTCATGGTGCTCATTTCCGGTCTCCAATTCTGGTGGTGCGGCTGGTCTCCGGCTTCGCGGCGATGACGGCGCCTGCGATCAGGGTCCGGACGATGACATCGACCTCGCGGATGAAGGCGTCCGCCGGCTGCATCGACGGATAGGCCGATTTGGCGCCATTGATCGACAAATGGATGCAGCGCGTGAGGACGGAAGGGGTCATGTCGGCGGCGAGGGTGAGCTTTTTCTTGCGGCAGATATCTTCGATCGTGGCTGCTGCCTGCGCAGCATAGAGGGCGCCATAGCGATAGTAGAGATCGCGCGCCTGAACCAGATGTTCGGAAAACAGTTCATCGACATAGGGCGAACCTTCGAAGGAGGCGATGAGCTGCCGGAGCCGGGCGCCGACCATCGCCGTGATGATGTCGGCGAGCGAGCCGCCGGCCGCTTCGGCAGCTTCCGCAGCCGCCCGCCCGGCCGCCATCGCGTCGTCGTTCACGCGCTTGATCACCGCGCTGAACAGCGCCTCCTTGGACTTGAAGTGGTGGTAGAGCGCCTGCCGCGTCAGTCCGGCGGCTTCCGCGGTCTGTTCAATCGAGGAGCGGCGAAAGCCGTGGCGGCGAAACACCATCATCGCAGCCTCGAGAATGCGGTCGCGCGTACTCATTTGACGATTTTGACAACAGACGTCGAAATGTCAAATGACATCTGCGATGGCGGCGCCGAGTCGCTCGATTTTTCTCGGGCGGCGAGATGCTTGCCCGTCTCAAGTCCACCGGCCGAGTGTCAGCGCGATGGCCATCGAGGCCTCGCGTATCTCGTTGGCGAGCGATCGGTCTTCGATCGCTCGCGCCAGCACCATGCCGCCGACGCAAAGCGAGGTGAGCGCGAGGGCTCGTTGCCTGGCCGGTTGCGCAGAGTGCGTCACGCCGTGCTCGAAGGTTTCGATCATCATTCGCAGCGCGGCCTCCTGCGCCACCCTGACCGACCGGTCGGTTCGGGAGAGGTCGTTGGACAGGCCGATCAACGGACTGCGCGCATCGACGTCTTCGGAGGGCTGGAGTGAAAGATAGTCGCGGACGATCTGGGTCGCGCGATCCGCCGCCTTGTCGACGGCAGCGGCGCCTTCGAGCTTGCCATTGACAAAGTGATTGATCGCCTCGGCATAGAGCTCGCTCTTGCTTTGAAAATAGCTGTAGAAGCCGCCCCGCGTCAGCCCTGCGCCGGCCATGACGTCATCGATCGAGACCGCTGCGAAACCGTGCCGATTAAACAACTGAGCTGCGCTCTGGACGATCTTCTGTCTGACCTGTTCGCGATAATGAGGCGGGCTGGGCATCCTCTCATCCCCGTCCCGATGCCGAATTGTCACTTGCCAGAATATGTTCTGGAACATGCCGCCATATGTTCTTGATCATATTTCCGCTCGTTGGTTGCTGTTGCCCTCAATGGGATACCCTACCCAGTCACTAGAAACACATCCGCAAACCCATCATTCCCGCCCCGCAAACATAAAGGACTGGTTCCGGGGCGCGGAATTTGTAAGGGCGACGGTATGTCTGTCTCGGGATCGCGAAGTGGGGGAGCGGCAAGGGGGAAGTCAGGTGCTGACGACGTGTGGGCTGCCGCCTGCGATGCGCGGCTTTTTTCGGCGACCGCCAACGTCACTTCGAACGACCGTGGCTGCGCTTGCGGCCTGTCCCGCAGTGGTGTTGATGACGGCATCGACAGTCGAGGCCGCCTGCGCGCCTGCTGCGGGGGCCGGCACGCCAGCGTCCGGCACCACGGTCACCTGCAGCGGCACCACCACCAATCAGAACGCGCCGATCGGGTATGGCGATGGATCGCAGAACGGGTTGACGATCAACGTGCTCGGCGGTGCATCCGTCATTGGCACGAATGCCGGCTTTGCCCTCGACGGTCAGGTTACGGCCAACACCATCAATAACAGCGGTACGATCAGAGACGATGGATCCAATCCGGCAACCTTCAACGGAATCAGTTCGGTCGGCAGCGGCACCCTTAATTTGACCAACAGCGGCTCCGGAGTCATTTCCGGCGCTTCCGCAAATGCGAATGCGGCCGTGATCGGAGTGAATGTCGGGACGATGCAGGGCAGCAACGCCGGCAGCATCACGGTGACCGGTAGTGGCAACGAGACCGCAGGCATCAACGCCATCAACGTCACCTTCACGAATACCGGGACGATTGCGGCTGCGGGCAGCGCGGTGAACGGGACATTCGGCGTCCTCGGACTGACCAGCCTCGCCATCACAAATTTCGGCACCGTTTCGGCTAATGGCGGCACCGGCGCGACCGGAACAGCCATCGAATCCATCAGCGGGACGCTGGATGTGTCGAACAGGGCAGGTGGCCTCATTACCGGCACCGAAATCAACACCTCCAGTTTTTCCTTCGGGATATTCGCCGGCGGGACCGGTGCCGTGGCGATTGCCAACGCCGGCACCATTCATGGCGACGATGCCGCGATTGGCTCGGAGAGCACCGTGTCCAACACCATCATCAATACCGGCACGATTTCGGGCGGCGCGTTTGGCGCGATCCGGTTCTTCGGCACGGCCGCGTCGAATGTGGAAAATGCCGGCATCATCACCGCAACCGGCGGCGCCGCGATCACGTTCGCCGGCAGCAACAACGTCTTGACGCTCGACCCCGGCTCATCGATCAACCGCAATGTGCTGGGCACCGGCGCCGATACATTCCAGCTTGGCGGCACCGGCAGCGCCAGTTTCGACGTATCGGCCATCGGCCCCGCGGCTCAATATCAGGGCTTCGGCACCTTCAACAAGATCGGGACCTCGATCTGGACGCTGACCGGAACGAACACGGCGGCACTGCCCTGGACGGTCAGCGCCGGCACGCTATCGGTGGACGGATCGATCGCCAACTCGAGCGTGAGCGTGAGTGCGGGCGGCACGCTCGGCGGCAGCGGCACGGTGGGGAATACCAACATTTCGGGCGGCACCCTTGCGCCGGGGAGTGCGACCGGCAGCGCCTTTGGCCCGCTCACCGTGCAGGGCTCGCTCTCGTTCACGGCGGCCTCGACCTACATGGTTCAGGTGACCCCCGCGAATGCAGGCCGTACCAATGTCACGGGCACTGCGACGTTGGCCGGCGCGACCGTCAGCGCGAACTTCGCAGCAGGCGCTTACTTCGCCAGGCAATACACAATCATCAATGCCAGCGGTGGCGTGAGCGGCACATTCGCAGCGCTGGTCAGCACCAATCTCCCGTCGAATGTCTCGCCCAGTCTGAGTTATGACGCGCATGACGTCTTCCTCAACCTCGCCGTCAACTTTACAGCGCCGGGTGGACTCAACGGCAACCAGCAGAGTGTCGCCAATGCCTTGACGAATTTTTTCAATACCAACGGGAGCCTCTCCGTGGCGTTCGCAAGCCTGACGCCGGGCGGATTGACCCAGGCCTCGGGCGAGGTCGCGACCGGCTCGCAGCAGACCACGTTCGATGCGATGAGCATGTTCATGGGCGTGCTGACCGATCCGTTTATTGACGGTCGCGGCGGGGGCACCTCGGGCGCTGGGGCGACACCGTTCGTCGAGGAGGGCGACACCGCCAGAGCCGATGCAGCCGAAGGCAGGCCGCGCACCAGCAGCGAGCGCGAGGCCTATGCCGCGATCTATCGCAAGGCGCCTGTCCCGGCCGATCCCTTCACCCAGCGCTGGAGCGTGTGGGCGGCGGGCTATGGCGGCGCGCAGACGTCAGACGGCAATGCGACGCTGGGATCGAACAGCGCGACCAGCCGCGTGTTCGGTACCGCAGTCGGCGCCGACTATCGCTTCTCGCCGTTTACGCTCGCGGGCTTTGCGCTGGCCGGCGGCGGCACCAATTTTTCGATTTCCAGCGGGTTGGGTGGCGGACGCTCCGATCTGTTCCAGGCGGGAGCCTATCTGCGCCATACCGCCGGCGCGGCCTACGTGGCGGCGGCGCTCGCATACGGCTGGCAGGATATCACCACCGACCGCACCGTCACCATCGCCGGTGTCGACCGGCTGCGCGCGGAGTTCAACGCCAACGCATTTTCCGGGCGTCTCGAAGGCGGCTATCGTTTCGTCACGCCGTGGATGGCGGGGATTACGCCTTACGCGGCAGCGCAGTTCACGACTTTCGATCTGCCCGCTTACGCCGAGACGGTGATTTCCGGCGCCAACAATTTTGCGCTCGCCTACGGCGCAAGAGACGTCACCGCGTCGCGCAGCGAGCTCGGTATGCGCAGCGACAAGTCCTTCGCGATGCAAGACGCAATCCTGACCCTGCGCGGCCGCCTGGCGTGGGCGCACGACTTCAATCCGGATCGCAGCATCGCCGCCACCTTCCAGACGCTGCCGGGGGCTTCCTTCATCGTCAACGGCGCGGCGCAGGCGCACGATGCCGCGCTCACCACGGCTTCCGCCGAAATGAAGTGGCTCAAAGGCGTCTCGCTCGCCGCCACCTTCGAGGGTGAATTCTCCGACGTCACCCGCTCTTACGCCGGCAAGGGTGTCGTGCGCTATGCGTGGTGACCGCTGCTGAGAGCCAGGGGCGGGCTCTCGCTCGAGAATGGCGCTGCCTGTCCAATTTGTAATCGATTCCGCTTGAACGGGTGCATCCATCCGGCGCGACCGACAATTGAAACGGCTGTCGCGCCGATGGAGATCGAAAGATGAAACGCCTCGTTTTGGTTACGCTCTTGCTGCTCGGCAGTGTGCTGAGCGCGAAGGCCGACAACGACGTCTACGACAACATCACCAGGCACCCGCGCAGCGACGCCGTGCTGCAGGCCGACACCCTCTATTGCTCGCAGCATCTCGGCGCGCCGCAGAGCGGCACGCCCACCTCGAAGGCCTACAAGAAGTGCATGCTCGGGCGTGGCTGGCGCTACAGCCACACCGTGCGCGATCGCGCGGGCGCGGACGGGATGTATCCCGACCCCGACAACCCCGGCCTGATGTGCAAGGATTTTGTCATCGGCGGCATCACCGGTTCGAGCTGCTCGAATTTTTGAGACGGACTTGCGCGGCTACGCCGCCTTGGCCCCATAGGCCGCGAGAAACATCCGCGTTGCACTGCCGACCACCTCCGAGATTCGCTCGGGCGAGGGGGCAGGGGCTGCCTGAAAGATGAAAGGCAGAAACAGCGAGGCCTGGCAGGTCAGCATGAATTGCGAGGCCGCGAGCCGGCTATCGTCGATCGCAAGCTCGCCCGATGCAATATGCGCGTCGAGATAGACGGCGAGCCGGTTGATCGTTTTCTCAAGCACCCGCTCGTAGTAGCGCCGGCCGACCTCCGGCATGCGTTCGGCGATCGCCATCACGGTTCGGATTGCTGATCCGCCGCCGGGCCGGCAGATCAGCGCCATATAGGCCTCGCCGAACTCGCGCAGCGTTGTCGCGGCATCCCGCCCGGGGTCGAAATTGAAGGCGATTTCGCCCTGTTCGTACGCCTCTTCCTCGACGATCGCCTCAAACAGGTGGTTCTTGTCGGCGAAATAGACGTAGAGCGTGCCTTTGGAGACGCCGGCCGAGCGCGCGATTTCGCCCATGCTGGCGCCATCGAAGCCGAGGTTCATGAAGACCTTCCGCGCGCCATCGAGAATCTGGCGTCGCTTCGAACTGTCGTCTTCGCTGACCAGCCGGACCGAGGTGATATCGGGTGCAACCATTGGTTCATCTTTTCCGGAAAATCTCGCAACCGTAAACGGTGCGGAAGGAGATACCGTCTTATCGTCTTCGTGACAAAGGTATCTTGACCGAACCGTTCGGTCAATGTTAATTACTTGTTTGTGCGGAGCGGAAAGAGCCCGTGTCGGGCTCTCGGGCGTCGCGATGTTGCTTTTGAGGAGGCCTTGATGGCCGTACCGAGAGACCAGGCTGCGCGTATCCTCCGTTCAGAGCCTGATGAAGCGGAAGGCGGACAGGTAGAGGAGGTCTCCGCCGCCTTGGCCGAGGCGCTTCGCACCCACGTGACCGAGGAAGCCAAGCGCCATCCAGCGGAGACTCCCGCGATTCCCCCGGCAATCGACACGCCTCCAGCTGCAAGCCCTCCCGTCGCCGCAGCACCGCCGAAGCCCGGCCGGCGCCGGCTGGTTCTGATGGGGATTGCCGCGCTGCTCGCGCTCGCGGTTGCCGCCTATGGCGTCAACTACCTGCTGGTCGGGCGTTTCTTTGTCGCCACCGATGATGCCTATGTCCGCGCCAACAACACCATGCTGGGTGCAAGGGTGAGCGGCCATGTCGCCGCGATCCTGCCCGGCGACAATACCTTGGTCCATACTGGCGACGTGATCTTCCGGCTCGACGACGGCGACTATAGAATTGCGGTCGATGCCGCGCGCACCAAGATCGCGACCCAGCAGGCGACCATCGACCGCATCGGCCGCCAGATCGCCGCGCAGGTCAGCGCGGTCGAACAGGCGCAGGCCAACCTGGTCTCCGCGCAAGCCGGGCTGAAGCGCGCAGATCTCGATTACGATCGCCAGCAAACGCTGAGCAACAAGGGCTTTGCCTCGCGCGCCACCTTCGAGCAGTCCGAGGCCGGACGCGACCAGGGTCTGGCGGGCGTCAAGGCGGGGCAGGCGGCGATCGACGCCGCGCGGGTCAACGTCGACGTGACGAAAGCGCAGCAGGTCGAAGCCCAAGCGCAGCTCGCGGAATTGCAGACCTCGCTGGCCAAGGCCGAACGCGATCTCGAATTCGCGTCGGTGCGCGCGCCGGTCGACGGCGTCTTCTCCAACCGCCTGGTCAATGTCGGCGATTTCATTGCGGTCGGACAGCGGCTCGGCAATGTGGTGCCGCTCGACGACGTCTTCATCGACGCCAATTTCAAGGAGACGCAGCTCAAGCGTATCCGCCCGGGCCAGCCGGTAAAGATCTCGGTCGACGCCTACGGCCATCGCAGCTTCGCGGGCGTCGTGGAAAGCATCTCGCCGGCCGCGGGTTCGGTATTCACGCTGCTGCCGCCGGACAACGCCACCGGCAATTTCACCAAGATCGTGCAGCGCCTCACGGTTCGCGTCCGCGTGCCGAAGGACGTGGCGCGACAGAACCTGCTGCGCGCGGGCATGTCGGTCTATGCCACCGTCGACACCACCCAAGGCGCCAAGGATGCCGACAGCGAGGCGGATCTCGACCAGCCCGCGATGACCCACCCGCAATAGGCCATTGCACATCGGTCCGCTCGGCGGACCGATGATCATCTTCCGACCCGAGCAGGATCATGGCGAACGCCACAACCGCACCACCGGCGATGATGAGTGCCCCGGCGGCGCCGTCCGAGCGCATCGCGCCGCGGCGGCTGATCGCGTTTCTGATCATGGTGTTCGGCATGTTCATGGCGATCCTGGATATCCAGGTCGTCTCGGCCTCGCTGAGCGATATCCAGGCCGGCCTGTCCGCCAGTTCGAGCGAGGTCTCATGGGTTCAGACCTCGTATCTGATCGCGGAAGTGATCGCGATTCCGCTGTCGGGCTTCCTGTCGCGTGCGCTCGGCACGCGCGTGTTGTTTGCGATTTCTGCGGCCGGCTTCACGATCTCGAGTTTCCTGTGCGGACTTTCGTCCTCGATCGAGCAGATGATCCTTTGGCGCGCATTCCAGGGTTTCCTGGGCGCAGGCATGATCCCGACCGTGTTCGCCTCTGCCTACACGGTGTTTCCACGCTCTAAATTCTACATCGTCGGTCCGATCATCGGTCTGGTCGCGACCTTGGCGCCGACCGTCGGTCCCACGGTCGGCGGCTACATCACCGATGCGATGTCATGGCACTGGCTGTTCTTCATCAATATCGTGCCCGGCATCATGATCACCGTCGGCGTGCTGGCACTGGTCGATTTCGACCAGCCGAATCTGGCGCTGCTGGATCGCTTCGACTGGTGGGGCCTGATCTTCATGGCCGGCTTCCTCGGCGCGCTCGAATATGTGCTAGAGGAAGGCCCGCAATATGAGTGGATGCAGGACACCTCGGTTGCGGTTTGCGCCTGGATCTGCGCGCTCTCGGCGATTGCGTTCTTCTGGCGCGTTCTGACCGCGGCCGAGCCGATCGTCGATATCCGCGCCTTCGGCAACCGCAATTTCGGCGTCGGCTGCGTGCTGCAATTCTGCATCGGCATCGGTCTTTACGGCCTGACCTACGTCTATCCGCGCTATCTCGCGGAGGTGCGCGGCTATAGCGCGATGATGATCGGGGAGGCCATGTTCGTCACCGGCATCACCATGTTCCTGATGGCGCCCGTGGTCGGACGCCTGATGCTGCGGTTCGACCTGCGCTACCTCATCGCGTCGGGCCTCGTCATCTTCGCGCTCGGCGCCTGGCAGATGACGGGGATCACGCGCGACTATGATTATGACGAATTACTGCTGCCGCAGATCCTGCGCGGCATCGGCATGATGCTGGCGATGGTGCCGACCAACAACATCGCGCTCGGAACCCTGGGGCCGGAGCGGGTCAAGAACGCCTCCGGCCTGTTCAACCTGATGCGCAATCTCGGCGGCGCGGTAGGGCTGGCGCTCATCAATACCGTGCTCAACGACCGCACCGACCTGCATATCGCTCGGCTGCAGGAGCGGGTGACCTGGGGTAACGCCACAGCGACCGAGACCCTCAACATGCTGACGCAGCGCCTACAGGGGATGGGCGATGCAACGCTGATGGCGATGAAGCAGCTCTCGCAGATCGTGCATCGCCAGGCGGTCGTGATGGGCTATGGCGACGCCTTCTTCATACTCACCCTGTTCTACATCGGTCTGAGTTTTCTGGTCCTGCTCCTGAACAAGCCGGTCGCAATCACCGCGCAGCCGGGGCATTAGAATCGATGGCTCGAAGTTCGAAACGCCGGCGAGGTTGCAAAGCCGCGCCGACACATTTATGGTCCTCTCGTCGTCGCTCGAACCGGGGAGGCATTTGCATGATTAAGTCTAATTCGCAGATCGCGCCCTCGCGTCCGACGCCCATGCCGGATGCCTGTTTCGCCCTTTGAGGGCGTTGTCCGACAGCACTGAATCGGGTCCGACGTCCCGATCTCAAACCTCCCGCTAAGTTTCTGATTTTCATCGACGACGCCTGCGTTCGGCCTGTTGCCGTCGTGCGTCGTCCCGAATGGAGCCGGCCCGTGCGAAGACGCAGCCGGATGAGACGGCATGAAGGATCTCACCCAAGGCTCCATCGTGAGCCATATCGCGGCGATGGCGCCGCAGATCTTCATGGGCATGATCATGATCATGCTCTGCGGGCTGGTCGATCTGTATTTTGTCGCCGGTCTTGGCGATGCCGCGATCGCGGGCGTTGGTGCCGCGGGCAATGCCGGCTTCCTGATCAACGCGCTGACGCAGGTGCTGAGCGTGGGCACGGCTGCACTGATCTCGCATGCGGTGGGGCGCAAGGACCGGGATGATGCAAATCTGGTGTTCAATCAGTCGCTCGGGTTGGCGGCGGCGGGCGGGATAGTCACGCTGATTGCCGGATGTGCGCTGGCGCGCGGCTACATGCGCTCGGTGGCCTCCGACGATGCCGTGATCGAAGCGGGCACCACGTATCTGATCTGGTTCATGCCGGCGCTGGCGCTGCAGTTCGCCATCCTGGCAATGGCGTCCGCGTTGCGCGGCACCGGCATCGTGCGCCCCACCATGATCGTCCAGACCGTCACGGTTGCTTTCAATATGCTTCTGGCGCCGGTTCTCATCGCAGGCTGGGGAACCGGGCGGCCTCTGGGTGTCAGCGGAGCCGGTCTCGCAAGCTCGATCGCGGTCGTGATCGGCGTCGTGATGATGGGGGTCTATTTCCACAGATACGAACACTACGTCACATTCAGCCGCAAGCTCTGGCGTCCGCAGATTCGGCAGTGGAAACGCATCTTGAACCTCGGGCTGCCGGCCGGCGGCGAGTTCGCCATCATGTTCGTCTACATGGCGGTGATCTACCATGCGCTTCGGAGTTTTGGCGCGGCGGCTCAGGCCGGCTTTGGCATTGGGTCACGCCTGCTGGGCGTCATTCAAATGCCGGCGTTGTCGATGGCCATCGCAGCCGGCGCCATCGCCGGACAGAATTTCGGCGCCGGAAACCGTGCGCGCGTGAAGCAGACATTCATGCGCGTCCTGCTCCTGGCCACCATCGCGATGATCGCCTTCACGATGGTCGCCGAATGGCGGCCGGAGTTTCTGCTCGACGGGTTTACCAACGACCCCGGCACGGTTGCCACCGGCGCGCTCTTCCTGCGGATGGTCTCGCTGAATCTGGTCGCACAGGGCATCATCTTTGTCTGCTCGAGCATGTTTCAAGGCTTGGGCAACACCAAGCCGGTGCTGCTAAGCTCGGGCGCGCGCCTGCTCACCTACGCGTTGCCGCTGATATGGCTGTCTGGAGATCCCGACTTTCGCATCGAGCAGGTCTGGTATCTGTCGATTGCGACGACGACGCTGCAGGCGGCGTTGAGTCTGTGGTTGTTGCGCCTTGAGTTCAGGAAGCGGCTGGTGCCGCCGATCTGAAGTTCCGCACCGGAGCAGAGCATGATCTGCGCCGAACGCGTCCAGGGCTCGGAATCCGGGTTAACGCGATAGGTGTCCGAGGATTGTGGCGAGATAATCCGGGTTCCATCCGGCGGATTTTCGCCGGAGCCTAATGCTTCGCTTGTCATTGACGGCTCGCACGAGATT